>Ga0068861_100000778_pt1 | contig 19169 bp, 14 predicted proteins | sample KBSSwiS42_FD_66593 | JGI IMG/M metagenome (GOLD analysis project Ga0068861, IMG submission 66593) | Switchgrass rhizosphere microbial communities from Kellogg Biological Station, Michigan, USA - KBS Switchgrass S4-2 | ecosystem: Host-associated > Plants > Roots > Rhizosphere > Soil ...
GTGGTCCTGCTGGCGACCATCGGCGTTCGAGTCGGCGAAGTAGATCGACGCGTAGCCAGCGTAGCGAGAGTGCGCGGAGTCGGTGTTCGTGATCGAATAGACGTTCTTCCAGATGTCGAGCCGCCAGATCGCGGCCTTTGCGGCCGCGTCACCCGTGATGATCGATTCCGAGTCCCAGTGCCAGGTGTCGTTGGGCCCGGGTGTGAATCCGAAATGTGGGGGCGAGAAAGGGTCCCAGAAGCGACGCGCGGCCTCGTCGCGCTCGTCTTCGGTCTCGATGACGGGGGCCTGGTTTCGATAGTTGCCCGAGTAGCCGCGGAAATAGGCGGCATCGGTGGCAAACGTGCGGGTCGGATCGTAGCCCACGATGGTCCCGAAATATTCCGAATAGGGAGCTCCACCGGCGTCCTCGAGGCTGCGACAACCGACGGCGCGACCCCCGTTCGGGTCCCATTCTGCCTTGATGGCGGCCATCTCCTGCATGTGCGCTGCAGTGATGCCGTTGTTGCCAGCCTCCCAGAACAGCACGCTGGGGTTGTTTCTGAGATAGATGATGCTGGCGCGCATGACGTTGGTCCGCTGCGTCCACTGCACGCCGGTGACGTCGGTCTCCTTGTCCCCTGCGGGGGCGATGTTGATAATCCCGTTCTTGTCATTCGCGGCGACGTCCACGCGCTGTGGCGTGATGTGCATCCAGCGAATGTAGTTGCTGTTGCTGCTCTTGACCAAGCTCGCGTTGTAGTCGTGCATCCAGTCCGGCACGGCCTCGCCCAGAGCTGCCCAGTCGTTGCTGGCGCGCTGAGAGAAGCCCAGCAGATAGACGAACCGACCGTTGATGTAGACGCCCCCCGTGCCCGCTCCGCCCCGGAAGGCCGTCTGACGAAATCCAGTCAGCGTCGTGCGGCTGTTGACCACTGCTCCGCCGACGACCAGGTTGGTGACGACGTTGTAAAGATTTGGGGTGACGTCGCTCCAGAGCTTGGCGCCGCTGAGCGCAGCGCTGGCCTCGAGCACGGTCGTCTGACCGTCGGGCACGAGCGTTTCCGGTCCCTGCAGCTTGCCCAGCGAGGTTCCCGTCACGGGATCGACGACCTCGGCCGACAACAGCACGGTCTGCGCCGCGCCCGACTCGTTCTTGACCTGGGACTCGACGTTGACCGTCAGGTCTCCGCGCGCAGCGGAGACGTTGGAAAACGCCGACGGATAGATGTAGATGCCCGATGTGAGGAGGTTATTGTACAGGGCATAGGTCTGGTAAATCTTGCCTGGCAGATGCAGCCAGACGTGCCCGATCAGACCGCCATAGTTCGGGTTGAAAGCCTTGCCCCCCCACTGGAAGCCGACGCCTGTCGTCGATTCGACGTAGTCGTTGCTGTTGTCGACCCGCACGGCGAGCACGTTCTCCGTGGCGCCAAAGTTGACCTTGCCCGTGAGATCGATGCCACAAGGGGTGATGCCGTCGTCGAAGACACCCACCTCCGTGCCGTTGATGTAGAAGCGGGCTCCCTGTTTGATGCGCTCGAACTCGACGATCACTTTGTTATCGGAGTACTGGGCGGGGATCTTGAAGTGTTTTCGATACCAGGCTGGCCCGGTATACGAGGTTCTGTCACCGCCGGAGTTGCTGATCAGCTGGGTGTATGAATCGATGTCGTTGTAGGTGTGGGGTGTGCTGACGGTGCTCCACGCGGCGTCGTCGAAGGTCGTGGCGAGCGCGGCGGGCACGTCCTGCCGGATGAATTTCCAGCCCGGATCCAGGCTGAACGGTGCATAGCTGGGGGTCGGCGAGCCGGGACTTTCTCCGCCGCTCGAGCTAGCGCCACCGCTGCCCGGCAGAGCAATGGGCGTTGACCCCTGCTCGCCGATTCCACCCACCACTGGTGCAACGCCTTCGCCGCCGGGCGTCGCCACGACGTCGCCCGCACTCGCTGCCGCCGGGCTCAGCTCGCCGGCCTCGCTCGTGGGGGCCACGCTCGAGCTGGCACGAGGATCCGCGTCCCTGCCACAACCGATACCGGCAGTGAAGACGGCGGCCCAGACACAACTTCTGAAAACGCAAGGCATGGTGTTCACGCTTCTGTGGGACCAACCTCGGCACACCTCTGGCGAGCCCGGTGTGAAGCCGAGTACCTGGCACCTTTGGGCATGCTCGTTCGCAAGACGGCCGCCGCAGGGGGTCGATTGTCGACACCATTGTACGTGGCACCTGTCCCAGAATCTATGCAGTCTCGTTGCCGGACAGAAAGGCAACGAGGCTCAATCAGGGGTCATCAGAAATGAAAGAACGCGAGCGGCAGGAAAGGATGCTGGAGGGAGACCTCGCGCACCGCTCTGCCGGTGCGCGAGCTCGGGCGCCGAGTGCCGCCGGCTCAGGCGGCCTGAGCCTCGTGCACGAAGCCTTCGAGAATGGTCTGCCAGCCTCCCTGGGAGGAGACCATCTCGCGCAGCTTCTGCCAACCCTCGCCGTGGCGGTCGAGTTGCGAGTGGACGAGCTCGACGCGCGTGCGGCTGGCAGTCTCGGCGTGGAATGCCACGTCCACGCGGCTCGCGCGCGCCGGATCGGGATCGTAGCTAAAGTTCCCCGTCAGATGCCAGGACAGGGCGATGCGAGACGGCGGCGCGTACGCGAGCACGCGACCCCATTCACATTCACTGCCATCGACGTCGCGCTCGTACCAGCGCCCACCTTCGCGCCGTTCGAGCACGGCCGTTTGCAGATCCGCCTTGCCGATCTTGTGGCTGCGCGGCCACCAGGCATCGAAGCGCTCGGTGAACACCTCGAAGACGTGCTCGACAGGTGCGTTGACGATGACGGTTTTGCTTACGCTGGTATCGCTGCTGGTCATGACGATTTTTTCCTCTCTCGCGGGCGTGCTGCCCGCTGCTTGCTTTTCTCTGCCCAAGAGCGCTCCGCCTCGATGCGAAAGGCATCCAGCGCTTCGCTCCAGAACTTTTCGAAGTATTCCTTCAACAGAGCGATGCCCTGCGCGTCGTGCTGGTAGACACGGCGCGTGCCCTCGGCCCGATCGATCACCAGCCGAGCGCTCTTCAGCACCTTGAGGTGCTGGGACACGGCGGGGCGACTCACCGGTAGGCCGCGAGCGATCTCCGCGACCGGCAGCGGGCCCTGGGCCAAGCGTTCGAAAATGGCACGGCGAGTGCGGTCGCCGAGGGCATCCAGTTGCAGGTCTGATTGGTAAGTCACCACTTACGGTAAGTCTATACTTACCGTCGTCGCTGTCAACGCATTAACTCGGCTCCCACCGTCGATCGCTCAAGGCCGGGCGGACAGCAGCCGTGTGTAACGGTGGGTGACTCTGTCAAAATCGCGGTTCGGGCTCGGGCGCAAGCTACTCGCCGTCTGCATGGCGTTTGGTTTGCCCATCGCGGTGATGTCGGTGCTGATGACACAGGCCAAGCTCGGAGAAATCGAGTTCGCCGAGAAAGAGCGGATGGGGGACGCGCTGCAGCGTCCGCTCGAGGACCTGATGCAGCACCTGGGTCGGCACGAGCGCCTCTCGGCGCGGAGCGCGCTAGAGGCGGCGCCGGCAGGGGAGCTCGGCGCGGAGCGCGCAGCCGTCGTGGCGGCGCTGGCGGCACTGCATGCTGCCGATCAACGCTACGGGCAGGAGCTGCAGTTCACACCGGAAGGCCTCGGCTTGCGCGGCCGCGAGCAGTTCACCGTCCAGAATCTGGAGCGAAAGTGGCAGGCGCTCAGCAGTGACGCCGCCGCCTCGGCGAGCCGGGGCGCCGACTCTCGCGGCGTCATCGAGCACGTGCGCACGATGATCACCCACGCGGGCGACGCTTCTAACCTGATTCTCGATCCAGACCTCGACAGCTACTACTTGATGGATGCCACGCTGCTGGTGTTACCGCAGCTGGAAGAGCGGATCCAGGAGGTGGCGCGCCAGGTGGAAGCCACGTTCACTGCGGCAGGTTCGCTGCCGCCAGAGCTCGACGCCAAACAGCGAGTGCTCTTTGCCACGCTGGCGGCGTTTCTGAAGCAGTCAGACTGGCAACGCGTGCTCGCCAGCACCAACACCGCCCTCAACGAAGACGCCAATTTCCATGGTGCGAGCCCGTCGCTGCGTGCCGAGCTCGCTCCGCATCTGGCGAGCGCGGCCGAGGACGTCGCGCGAGTGGTCGAGGCGTTGGAGCGGCTGGCCTCGGGCGCGGGCGGGCTCGACCGGCGGCAGTTTCGTGCCGAGCTCGAGACGCTGGACGCCGAGATCTACGCCTTTCATCGCGCCGCTCTCGACCAAGAGGACCGCCTGCTCGAGCTGCGCATCCTGGATTTCCAGAGCAACCTCTGGCTGGGTCTAGCGCTCGCGGCGGGCTCCGTGCTGGTGTCCGTGGCGCTCGCGTTTGCGCTGTCGCGCAACATTCTGGGGCGCCTGCAGCGGCTGTCGCTGGCGACGGAAGCGTTTGCTCGAGGCGACCTGGGCGCGCGCGTGGGAGCCGCGGGGGGCGACGAGATCGGCCAGCTCGCGGGCTCATTTGATGCGATGACGGCGCGCATCGGTGGCTTGAGCGCGGAGGTGCGCGAGCGCGCCCAAGAGCTCGAACAGATCAACGGCAGCCTCGAGCAAACGGTGCTGGGGCGTACGCAGGAGCTACGCCAGAGAAACGACGCCTTCCGCTTGATCCTCGACCATGCGCATGACGGCATGCTCACGGTCGACCTGTGCGGCAACGTCTCCAGCGAGCGCTCCGCTGTGGTGGATCTCTGGTTTGGAGCGCCCGCACGGGGCGTCCTTCTTGGCGACTATCTCGCAGCAGCCCAGCCCAGGCTCGCAGCGGAGTTCGAGCTCGGTCTGGAGCAGCTGGCGGCGGGGCTCTTGCCCGTCGAAATCTGTCTCGACCAGCTGCCGCGCCAGCTGGTCCGGTCGGGCCGGCAGCTTCGCATCTGTTATCAGCCGATCGCGGAGAACGGGTCACTCTCGCGCGTGCTGCTGATTGTATCGGACGTGACCGCAGAGCTCGAAGGGCGCCAAGCGGTGGCCCTGCAGGAAGACGTGCTGCGCATGATGCAGGCGTGTCAGCGCGACCGTCCGGGCTTCCTGAGCTTCTTCGTCGATACGCGCGAGCTGGTGGCCCAGCTCACGTCCGACGGTCTCGCCCCGGCAGAGTGGAGCCGGGCGCTGCACACGTTGAAGGGAAACAGTGGTCTGTTCGGCGTGCTCACGCTCAGCAAGCTGTGCCACGAGGTCGAGAACAATATCGCCGAGAACTGCGCCTTGCTCGCCGCCGACGTCACGCGCATTCGCAGCGCGTGGTCCGAGCTCTCCGACTCGCTGGCACAGATCATGGGCGACACTCGCTCGCAGCAAGTGGAAGTGGATGACGCCGAGTATGCCACGATCGTAGACTCGATCGCCCGCGGCACGCCGCGCCGGGAAATCCTGGAGGCGATCGCGCGCTGGCGGCTCGAGCCTGCCGAGCGGCGGCTGCAGCGCCTGGCGGAGCAGTCGCGCGCGCTCGCGCGCAAGCTGGGCAAAGAGGTAGAGGTGACGGTGCGCGCGCACGAGGTGAGGCTGTGCGCCCAGACCTGGTCGCCGCTGTGGAGCGCGCTTTCGCATGCCATCCGCAACGCGATCGATCACGGCATCGACAGCGTGGACGAGCGCGCCGCGCGAGGCCTGCCTCGGGCCGGCGCGTTACGGTTGGAGACCCGAGTTACAGACGGACGCTTTCTGCTCGAGGTGAGCGACGACGGTGGCGGCGTGGACTGGCAGCGCGTGAGCGACAAGGCGCGCACGGCCGGCCTCGCCGTGGGGACCGCCGAGGACTTGATGGAGGCGCTGTTCGTGGACGGCATTTCGTCCAAGTCCAGCGTCGACGACATCTCGGGACGGGGCGTCGGCATGGCGGCGTTGCGCCAGGTGTGCCGCGAGCTGGGCGGCGACGTCGTGCTCGAGACGCATCCGGCACGCGGTACCGCGGTCCTGTGCAGCTTCCCTGCGCAGCGGATGGGCGGAGCGCTCAGCGCTGCGATTGCGGGGCGCGCCGTGGTAGACTCGCAGCTGCCCGCAGAGCCGTCGTCGTCGCTGCTGCCACTGGCGGAGTCGGGAACGCTGCAGCTGTCCGATCGCCAGCGGCTCGCTGTTGCGGCGGGCTGAGCCGCGCGCCGAGCGCGATTTCTAGCAGCCTCAGCTACCTTTCACTCGCGCGTGCAAGGAAGCGAGCAAGATCTGCCACCACTCGGCGTGACGCAACTGAAAGGCAGCCAGCGGAAAGCCGTGCCGCGCGGCGTGCCTGCGCGGAATGCCGTCCCAGCCGGTATGCTCCACCGTGACGCGCGTCTCCTCGCCGACAGGCTCGAAGCGCACGCTCACGGTCGTGCTCTGCTCGGGCGTGAAGCTGTGCTGGCGCCAGCTGAAGACGAGCTCCGTCGGCGGGTCCCAGCGCGAGATGCGCCCGATCTCGAACTCTGCGCCATCGCTCTGGCCCATCAGGAAACGCCCGCCCACCCCCGGCTCGAAGCGCAGCGCGCCGCTATCCTTCGGGGTGAACTGGAAGAGGCCGCTCGGACGCCACCACGCCGCAATCTCCTCTGTGAACGCTTCGAACGCGCGCGCGGGCGCGACCTTCACGCGCATCGCCACCAGCACTCTAGACGCCATGAGTGTCCCTCGGATCGGTTTCCAGATACCTCTTGAACGCGCCGAGCTGATCGGCCCACAGGCGCTCCGTTTCTTCCAGCCAGGCCTTGAGCCCCACCATCGGCTCAAGCCGCAGCGAGTAGATGCGCACACGCGCGTCGAAGCGCGGATGCTCTTCCTCCACCAGGCCCGATTGGCGTAGCACGCGCAAGTGTCGGCTCATCGCCGGGGCCGGCAGATCGAGCGCGCGCGCGAGCTCCCCCGCGGCGTGCGGCCGCTCGCGCAGCAGATTGATGGTGCGCCGCCGATCCGGGTCGGCCAACGCCGTCAACGTCTGGTCCAGATCCGCCGCCGGCACCAGCGGCGCCGCCGATGAAACAGCGGCGGCTGACGCCCGCGCCGCAGTCCGCGCGGCAGCGGGCACTTTTGTGCGTGCCCGTGACGCCTTCAGAGCGAACCCTTGATGGTCACGCCGCCCGCCTTCTCCATCTCCTGTACGGTCAGTTTCTGTACGGTCTCGGCAAAGGTCCAGTGGTGGCCCTCGAGATCCGCACAACGGTACGTGCGATCGCCGTAGAACTGAGTCTCTGGCTCCTGGACGATGCGGGCTCCCGCCGCTCGCGCCCGTTCACAGTGTGCGTCGACCCCCGACGCTAGTTTCACGTGCAGCGACTGCGTGTTGCCGCCGTTCACCGAGCTCGGCGCCTTCACCCAATCCGCCCACTCACCACCCACCATGATCCGTCCCTGGCCCTGGAAGCTCATCTCCGAGTGCATGAAGCGGTCATCGCCGTCGGGACCCTCGATCAGCATCGTGGTCTCGAAGCCAAACGCTCTCTCGAGCCAGGGCAGTGCGAGCAGGGGCTTCTTGTAGAAAATAGCCGACGTAAATGGGGAGTCTGCCATATGATTTCCAATTCCTGGGATCTTTCTATCATTTGGAAAGTATCTGGGCAAGTGCGAAATACAGCGGTGCCGCCTGCGCCGCGTTTTGCAACGCTCCGGAGGGGTCACCCAACCTGGGCGGGCCTGGCCAGGGCTTTCCGCTAGGAGGTGAATCAGGGGGCTCGGTGCGCCTGGCCACGCCGGTTCTGTCGAACCCGGCACGAGGGGAACACATGCGTAACTACTGGCTCGGCTTCGTGTTGGTGGTGGTGGCGTCCTTTGCCGTGCTCGGCTTCACCGGTGTGCGCATCTACCAGACAGCGCCGCCCATCCCAGAGCGGGTCGTGACCGCGAGCGGGCGGGAGGTTCTGGGCTCCGGCGAGATCTCTGCCGGGCAGAACATCTGGCAGGCCGCGGGCGGAATGGAGATGGGATCGGTCTGGGGTCACGGCAGTTACCTCGCGCCGGACTGGACCGCCGATTATCTACATCGCGAGTCGCTGTTCATCCTCGATCGCTGGGCTGGTGCCGAAGGCGGCACCCCCTACTCGCTGCTCTCCGCCGAGCGGCAGGGCGGGCTGCGCGCGCGCCTCGGGGCGAGCCTGAAGCACAACGGGTACGACCCGGCGACGCACACGCTCACCATCGACGCCGAGCGCGGCGACGCCTTCGATGCCATCGCAGCGCACTACGCGGGCGTCTTCGTCGACGGCCAGCAACAGTACGCCATCCGCAAGGGCACGTTGCGCGACGCTGCGCAGGCACGGCGCATTTCGGCGTTCTTTTTCTGGAGCGCCTGGGCGGCCGCCGCCAACCGACCCGACGAGACCATCTCCTACACGAACAACTGGCCACACGAGCCGCTCGTCGGCAATGTGCCCAGCGGCGACACGGTGGTCTGGACCGGCGTCAGCATCCTCGTACTCTTGGCCGGGATTGGGGCGATGGCGACCTGGCACGCGAGCCGCAAGCACGAGGAGCCGCTCGCGCCTGCCGTCTCAGATCCGCTGCTCGGCAGCATCGCGACCCCTTCGCAGCGCGCGCTGCGCAAGTACTTCTGGACGGTCGGCGGCCTCATGCTCTTGCAGGTCCTGCTCGGCATGCTGACCGCGCACTACGGCGTCGAGGGCGCGAGCTTCTATGGCATCCCGATCGATCAGGTGCTGCCGTACACGGTGGCCCGAACCTGGCACTTGCAGCTCGGGATCTTCTGGATCGCGACGGCGTGGCTGGCGACAGGCCTGTATGTCGGTCCCGCCGTCGGCTTCGAGCCCAAATACCAGCGACTCGGGGTCAACGTCCTGTTCGGAGCGCTGCTCATCGTCGTGCTCGGATCGATGGCAGGCCAGTGGCTGAGCGTGATGGGCCAGCTTGGCACCGGAAGCAGCTGGTTCTGGCTCGGGCACAGCGGTTACGAATACATCGACCTCGGGCGGCTGTGGCAGATCTTGCTGCTCATCGGTCTCTTCCTCTGGCTCACGCTGGTCGCCCGCGCCGTCTGGCCCGCATTGCAGCGCAAGGACGACCAGCGCCCGATCCTGACCTTGTTCGTGATCTCGGCGGCGGCGATCGCCGGCTTTTACTGCGCCGCACTGGGCTACGGCAGGCACACCAACCTGGCCATTGCCGAGTACTGGCGCTGGTGGGTCGTGCACCTCTGGGTCGAGGGCTTCTTCGAGGTCTTCGCGACGGTCGTGATCGCTTTTCTCTTCGCACGCCTCGGCCTGCTCGGGATGAAATCCGCGTCGCGTGCCTCGATCCTCTCCGCGACGATTTTTCTCTCCGGCGGCATCATCGGCACCCTGCACCACCTCTACTTCTCCGGCACGCCGACCTTCGTCCTGGCGCTCGGCTCCGTCTTCAGCGCGCTCGAAGTGGTGCCGCTGTGCTTCGTCGGCTTCGACGCCTGGGAGAACCTGAAATTGTCCCGCGGTACATCCTGGATTCGCCAGTATCGCTGGCCGATCTACTTCTTCGTGGCCGTGTCCTTCTGGAACCTGGTGGGTGCCGGCCTGTTCGGCTTCATGGTCAATCCGCCCATCGCTCTGTACTACATGCAAGGTCTCAACACGACGCCCGTGCATGCCCACGCCGCGCTCTTTGGTGTCTATGGCATGCTCGGGATTGGCTTGATCTTGTTCTGCATGCGGGCACTGCGACCCAGCGAGGCCTGGAACGATCGCATCGTTTCCGTAGCGTTCTGGTCGCTCAACACCGGTCTCATGGCGATGATCCTGCTCAGCGTCCTGCCGATCGGGCTGATCCAGACCTGGGCCTCGGTCGAGCACGGGTATGCCTACGCGCGCAGCCCAGAGCTCACCCAGACGCCGGTCATGACCGTACTGCGCTGGCTGCGGGTGCCAGGCGACATGTTGTTCTCCCTCGGCATCACGGCGATCGTTGCCTTCATCGCCGGCATCGGGCGCAAGGGCCCAGCGCACAAAGCGAGCAAGCTGTCCACTTTGCCACCCCGCGGAGGGCACGCGGCCGCTCCCGCAGAGTGAACAGCCCCCTCGGCGCGTTGCCCCTCGGCGTCCTGCCCCGCGGCGTCTGCCCCTTGGCCTCTGACCCTCGGTAGCTGCTAGGCTGCGCGCATGGCCAGCCTCGAGCCTCACGCGATCGAACCGAAACTGACTCGCCATCCGCACGGCATCACCACCGTGGACGCGGAGTACGTGCGCTCCGGCTTCGCCTCGGTGCACATCCTCGAACGCAGCGGGCGGGCCGCCATCGTGGATACCGGCGCCAACTCTTCCGTGCCGCTGATCGAGCGGGCGCTCGATCAGCTCGCGATCGCACGGGAGAGCGTCGACCTCTTGTTTCTCACCCATGTGCACCTCGATCACGCCGGGGGCGCGGGCCTCTTGCTGGGGCGGTTGCCCCGTGCGCGCGTCGTGGTGCATCCACGCGGCGTGAGTCATCTGATCGACCCCGCGAAGCTGGAGAGCGCTACGATCGCCGTGTACGGGCAGCGCGGCTTCGAGCAACTGTACGGCAAGCTGCTAGCGATCCCCGCCGAACGCATCACCCCGACCACGGACGGCGAACGCCTCCAGCTCGGCCCGAGTGAGCTGCGCATCTTGCACACCCCCGGACATGCGCTGCACCATCAGGCGCTCTTCGATGCGCAGGCGCGCGCCGTCTTCACCGGCGATACGTTCGGCTTGTCCTACCGCGAGTTCGACACCGAGCAGGGCGCGCTGATCGTGCCCACCACGACGCCGACGCAGTTCGACCCCGAGCAGCTCCTGGCGTCCATCACGCGGCTTGCGGAGCTACCCGCCGACGCTGCCTACTTGACGCATTTCGGTCGCGTCAGCGCTCTGCCGCGGCTCGCGCAGGCCCTGCGCGAGCAGATCGCAGCCTTCGTCGAGAGCGCACGCCGCCACGCGCAAGCGAGCGATCGTCACGGCCGCATCCGCGCGGAGATGCGCGAGCTATGGATCGCGCGCGCGCGCGCACACGGGGTCGCGGATGCGGAGGCGCGCGTGGACTCCGTGCTCGGCCCTGATCTGGAGCTCAACACGCAAGGCCTGATCGCGTGGCTGGAGCGCGAGCAGCGCTCGGCCGCCGGCGCGCAGCGCGCCCGTACATAGTGCTCGGGCGAGCAACGTGGGAGGACTCCGGTCCACGCTACTCGCCCGGGGAAGAAGGAATGCGCTCGGCTAGTCTCGACTAGCGCGAGGCGAGGATTCGCGAGTCAATTGGCGCGATGATCGATCTGCACCGGTCGAGCCAGCCGTTGCGCGTGCTGCCAGAGGTGCTCGAGGTCACACGGCTTCTCCAGCAGCACGGCGTGCAGGCGCTCGGCCATGGCCTCCGTTTCTCGGCTGGTGGCAGCGCCGAGCAGGATCACCGGGACCTCGGTGTCCTCTTGACGTGGGCTGGCGCGCAACTCGTCCACGATCTCGAGCCCCGTCATGCCGTGCAGCTGCAGGTCCGAGATGATGAGGTCGTAGGGGTCCTGGTGGCGAGCGATCAGGGCAATGGCTTCAAAGCCGCTGAAGGCCTCATCGACCTCGTAGCCCTTGCGACGCAGCTGACCCGCGATCGAACGCCGCAGCTCGTCGTCGTCCTCGGCGAGGAGCAAACGCGCTGGGCGTACGTCCGGCAAGCTGTTCAGCGTGAAGTCATCGTCCTCGTCGTTGAAGTGCCCCCAGTTGGACCTGGCTTTCCACGTAGCCATTTTCTGTATCTCCAGTTCTGCGCGAATTGCTCTGCTCGGCGACCGCGGTGCTGCGCTCCGCTCGGCGGCGCATCGTTTCGGATGGTTTCGGTTCGAATGCGCTCTCTCGAGTGCGCTGCGTTTCGGATGCAATATTGCAGGATTGTAAGCACGACATGTGCCAACGCTCGGGCCCGCGGCGGGCTGCTTCAAAGCGGGTCTTTCCGGGGGGTTTCGCACTGTCCGTTGGAGCAGTGCAGCTGAACCTGCGAGCCGAGCTGGGTGTGGCTGTAGCGTTTTCCCACAGGCGATAAATCCCACACTGGAGCGGCGCGCTGCAGAACCCGTGCGCGCCGCACTCGAGCCCCCAAGGCGCGGCAAAGGGCCTGATTTGCGCTGCGCGGAGCGCGTCCGAGAGCTTGGCACGGCGGCTGCTACTAGCCAGGGCAGCGGTGGGCAACGTCTCGCGAAGCCACTCTCGCGCACGCCCACTCGGAGGATTTTCAGTCATGCATTTTCGTTCGTTCGCACTCGCGTCTCTCGGCGCTCTCTTGTTCGCCTGCCAATCTGCGGCTCAGGCGATGACGCCGAGCGCATCTTCGGCAGCGCACGACACCGCCGTCGCGGCTGCAACTCCGACGGCCGCCCCGACGCCTGCCGGGTCGCCCGACTTCGCCACCGTCGCCGCGCGCATCCTGCCCTCGGTGGTCAGCATCAAGGTGCAGGCCCAAGTCGAGCAGAGCTCCGGAGAGATGGACCCGGGTGATCCCGGCTCGTTCTTCCACAACTTCCCCGGCCTGGGCCGCGGCTTTCGCATGCCGACGCCGGGACCGCGCGAAGGACTCGGCAGCGGCTTCGTGATCGATAGCGCGGGTCTCATTCTGACGAACTACCACGTGGTCGACGGCGCCGATCAAATCGAGGTCACCGTGGGCACGCCCGACGGTCCACGCCGCACCGTATCGGCCAAGGTGATCGGCAAGGCCCCGGACTTCGACGTGGCCCTGTTGCGCACCGATCAGAAGCTGGAGGTCCCTGCCCTGGCTCTCGGTGACTCCGATCGGATGCGCGTCGGTGAATGGGTGATGGCCATCGGCAACCCGTTTGGCCTCTCGCAATCGATGAGCGTCGGCATCATCTCCGGCAAGCATCGGGAAGACATGAACCCCTCCGGCCACCAGGGGGTGTACGACTTCCTGCAGACGGACGCCTCCATCAACCCGGGCAACTCGGGCGGGCCGCTCGTGGATATGAACGGCCATGTCATCGGCATGAACACGGCGATCAGCGCTCAGGGCTCTGGCATCGGTTTTGCGATTCCGGCCAGCACCCTGTCGCACATCTTCCCCAGCCTGCGCGACAAGGGGGAGCTCAGTCGCAGCTGGATCGGCGTGCAGATCCAGAGCCTCACGCCCGAGCTCGCCAAGAGCTACGGCCTGCCGTCGACCAGCGGCGCGCTGGTGGCCGAGGTGCTGCCGGGTAGCCCGGCGGAAAAGGCCGGCATCCAGTCGGGCGACGTGCTCACGCGCTTCGACGGCAAGTCGATCGAGTCGAGCTCGACGCTGCCCGTGCTGGTCAGCCTCACCGATAGCGGCAAGAGCGTGAACGTGGAGCTCTGGCGCAACGGGCGCTCGCAGACGGTGAGCGTGAAGCTCGAGTCCCACGGGGACAAGCAAGCCGGCGCCGCGGGCAACGCGCGCGAAGGCGGCGCGCTGGGGCTCACGCTGCGCCCCTTCACCCCGGGCCTGCGTCAGGAGCTGGGGGTCGATGCGACGTCCGGCGCACTGATCGCAGAGGTCGCGCCGGGCAGCCCCGCGGCCCGCGCGGGTCTTCGACCCGGTGACGTGGTCACCGAGCTCGCCGGTAAGCCCGTGTCGGACGCGGCCCAGCTGGCGAACGCGCTGAAGCAGCTCCCCAAGGGCCAGATTGCGCGGCTCAAGATTGCGCGCGGTGAGGCCAAGCTCTTCGTCGCCCTCGAGAAGAGCTAATTGGGTTGAGCCGCCCCGGCGCCCGTGCGAACAAGGCACTGGATGCGCCTGTCGTACAAGCTGAGCCTGGGCGTGGGGCTGGCGCTGGCAGTGGCTCTGGGCATCGATTCGTACATCGAAGTGCAGCGCGCCGTCGCAGAGTACGAGGCCGATCTCCTGAGCCACACGGCGCAGCAGGCGCACGCGCTCGGGGTCTCTATCTCCAAGCTCCTGGCTTCGTACGGGGACGGCGGCGCGACCGAGGTGCTGGACGCAGCCAACAGCGCCTCGCGCGACGTGCGCGCGCACTGGTTCACGCTGCGCGCCTTGCTCAACACCCCGCTCGCGCTGACCGATACGGAAGTGACGCGGCTGCGCTCGGGGCTACCGGTGGCGCGCCTGGTCGGTCTCGGGGCGCCGGATCGCGCCGCGGTGGCGTTCAGCCCGGTCGTGATCGATCGCCAGCTGTACGGCGCCGTTCAGGTCTCGCAGCTCGCCGTGCGGCGCTCGGAGCTGGTCAGCTGGCATGCCGAGCGCGCGCTCACCACGGCCGCGGCGCTGCTCGTGATCTCCTGGCTCTGGGCCTCGCTGCTCGGGCTGCGCTGGGTGGCGCGCCCGGTGGAGCAGCTCGTGGAAAAGGCGGTGCGGCTCGGCAAGGGGGACTTCGGCCATCCGCTGGAGCTCGGCACCCACGATGAATTCGCATTGCTCGCGAGCAAGCTAAACGAGGCCGCTGCGGAGCTCGCCGCGTCCCAGGCGCGCATCGAGCGCGAGACGCAGGCGCGCATCGCCGCCATCGACCAGGTGCGGCGAGCCGATCGGCTGATCGCCGTCGGCCGCGTCGCCGCCGGGCTGGCGCACGAGCTCGGCACACCGCTGCACGTGGTCTCGGAGCGAGCCAAGATGGCGCGCGCGGGCGAGGTAGAAGCGAGCGAGCTGCCGCGCACGCTCGACATCATCATCGAACAGACGGCGCGCATCGCCACCACCATCCGCCAGGTGCTGGATCTCGCGCGCCAGCAGCCGCCAAACCGCTCCCAGCTGAACCTGAGCAGCCTGATCGAGTCGACGCGCGAGCTGCTTCTGCCGCTGGCCGCCAAGAAATCGATCGAGATCCGGGTGGACGCGCCGCCGACGGCGCGCGCGCTGCTGGACGGCAGCCAGATCCGCCAGGTGCTGATGAACCTGGTGATGAACGCCATCCAGGCCATGCAGCGGCCGGGCAGCATCTGGATCCGGGTGCAGCAGCGGGGCAGCCAGTGGGCCATCGAGGTGGAGGATCAGGGCGCCGGTATCGCAGCAGAGCACCTGCCCCGCATCTTTGAGCCGTTCTTCACGACCAAATGCGCGGGCGAGGGCACCGGCCTCGGCCTGTCGATCGTTCAGGGCATCGTGCAGGAGCATGGCGGCTCGATTCAGGTAGACTCCACACCCGGGCGAGGATCCAAGTTCACGGTCCTCTTGCCGGTAGAGGCAGACACATGAAGGGCCACACATGAAGGGCAGGGTCCTGGTCGTCGACGACGACGCGAGCATGACAGAGCTGCTGTCCGAGCGGCTGAAGCGCCGGCAGTTCGAGGTGACAGCCGCGCAGGGCGCGGCGGAGGCGCGCATCGCGTTCGACGCCGCGCAGCCCGACGTGGTGGTGACGGATCTGAACATGCCGGGGCAGAGCGGTATCCAGTTCTGCGAGTGGGTGGTGACCAACCGCGCCGACACGCCGGTCATCCTGATCACGGCGTTCGGCAGCCTGGACACCGCGGTCGCCGCGATCCGTGCCGGCGCCTACGACTTCATCACCAAGCCCTTCGAGATCGACGTGCTGGCGATCGCGCTCGAGCGCGCCATCAAGCACCGCGAGCTGCGCCATGAAGTCAAGCGCCTGCGCAGCCTGCTAGACACCATGATGCTAGGAGCGCGCGGCATGAGCGAGCTGCTCGGGGAAAGCCCGGTGATGCAGGAGCTCAAGGAGCTGCTCGGCCGCGTCGCGGACTCGCAGGCCTCCGTCCTGGTCACGGGCGAGAGCGGCACGGGCAAGGAGGTCGTCGCGCGGCTCTTGCACCAGAAGGGCCCGCGCGCCGATCACCCCTTCGTCGCGCTGAACTGTGCGGCGATGCCGGAGCACCTGATCGAGAGCGAGCTGTTCGGCCACGTCCGGGGCGCCTTCACCGACGCGCGCGCGGACAAGGTGGGGCTGCTCGTGCAAGCAAACCAGGGCACGCTGTTCCTGGACGAGATCGGCGACATGCCGCTCAGCTTGCAGCCCAAGCTGCTGCGCGTGCTCGAGGAGCGCAAGGTGCGCCCGGTCGGCGGCGGCAAGGAGATCGCGTTCGATGTGCGGCTCATCTCCGCAACCCACCGCGACCTGGAGGACGCCATCGTCCAGAACCAGTTCCGCGAAGACCTGTACTTCCGCCTGAACGTGATCCAGATGGCGCTGCCGCCGCTGCGCGCGCGCGGCAACGACGTGCTGCTGCTCGCGCAACACTTCGTGAATGCCTTTGCCCAGCAGACAGGCAAGGCCGTGCAGGGCCTCTCCCCCGAGGCGGCCGAGCGCCTGTCTTCCTACGCCTGGCCCGGCAACGTGCGCGAGCTACGCAACGCCATCGAACGCGCCGTCGCGCTCACCCAGCACGAAAGCATCACCGTCGACGACCTGCCGGAGCGCATTCGAGCCTACAAAGTCTCCCACGTTCTGGTCGCCAGCCAGGATCCCGAAGAGCTGGTCAACTTGGCCGAGGTCGAAAAGCGCTACATCGCGCGCGTCCTGGGCGCCGTGGGCGGCAACAAATCCACGGCCGCGCGCATCCTCGGCATCGATCGCACGACGCTGTACAAGAAGTTGCAGCAGTACAAGATCAGCTAGCGGAAGCACGCCCGGCCAGTCGCACTGAATCATCGGTGCAACAAAACGCCGGCTGCGCCGCAGCTGCGCTCGCTTCTCGTTAAGGTCGAGCGGGCGCGATCCGTTCTCGATGCACACGTCTCGAAGAACCAAGATCGGGTGCAGCTCATTTTTGTGACAATGCTCGTCTCGACGCTCGCCCGCGAGACCGTCGCGACCGGCAGCGTGAGCCCGGCGCTGCACAACGCCCTGCTTCGAAACGTCGAGCCCACACGGCCCTCGACGCTCGCCTCACTGCCGCGCTTGCCCCTCGTTCCGGAGTGGAGCCAAGTGCTCCGTTTCTCGCTCGAGGCGGCACCGGGGTTGCCCGAGTTGCAAGCGTGGCGCATCGAACTGAGGCACACGCCAGTGCGGCAGCTGGGCGTGCGCGAAGTCTACACGGCGCTGGTGACGCTGCCGAGGCTCGATCGCGTGGGTCGGTTTGTCCATATCGACCTTCCGATGCTCCTTGGGCTGAGCGCCGGCGCCGAGCTGTTACGGCTCGCTCCCCAGCCACCTCGAGAAGACTACTCGAGCGCCCAGGAGCTCACACCGGGGTGCGGCCTGTGGTACAAGCCGAGCGGAAGTCGCTGGGCAGCGGGGATCTTCACCGGCACGCGCTTTCTGATCGCCCAGCACTCGGGCACCGTGGTGGATCCCTTCACGTCCGAAGCCCGCTGGGCGCTCTTCCTGCCCTAGAGCAGACCTTTCTCGCGCGCCACGCTCACGCTCACGGCTCGAGCTGCGACGGCGACAGCCGGAGCGGTTGCAGGGCGGATTGAGGGCAAGCGGGCTATGAGCCGCACAGAGCGGCACAAAGCCCGCTCTGCAACCCCGGCCCCGGTCGCGAGCTTCAGGGTCCGTGCCTGCGTGGGCATGACGGCCTGCAGCGACGATCCGTCGGCTTTCCCCGCTGTCGAGAAATCCCACGGCACACCGGCCGGTGTGTCGCCGTCAAGTGTGCGATCCCTGGTTTGCCGCCGGCGGCACGGCGGTTGCAACCGCTGGAGGCGGGACAGCGCAGCATTGGCCGCTCCAGACGCTGGTCGTCGAGACGAGAACGCAGCGCTGTCGTCGCAAGGAGAACCCCCATGAACCGTATTGCAACTCGCGCATTCCGTTGGCTCGCTCCGCTCGCGGGCATCACTCTGCTGTCCGGCATCGCCTCCGCCAAGGTCATCACCGAGATCTGGCAAGTGAAGGGCGTGCACACACCGGCGGATGAGACGAAGATCCACGCTGCCCTCAGCAAGCTCCCGAGCGTGACGGACGCGGTCGTGCACATGACCACCGTGCGGGTCACGTTCGATGATCAGAAGCTGCAGGAGTCCGCGATCAAGGACTCTGTCGCCAAGGCCGGAAGCTTCGAGCTGATGAACAAGGTCCCCGAGCCCCCGAAGAAGGCGCAATCGGGCAAGGCCAGCTCAGGCAACACGAGCTCCAGTACCAAGGCTGCTGCCAAGTCGGCCAGCACTCCCAAGTCGTGAGGCCGAGCTCGCGCGGCAGAATATCCCGAAGCCAAAGCACCATGGTCCTCCAACAGCCGGCGGCTCCGGAGCGCACGGGCCGGAGCCGCCGGTGATTCTACGTCCGCTCGCACGCGCTCCACTGGCGCAGCGGCGCACGGCGCTTTAGGCTCGTCCCGAGCGACGAGCTCGAACCTCTCATGCCGAAGAGCGCCGAATTGCCGTTGCCCCCGGGCCCGCCCTCGCCGCGGCACCTGTGGGAGGAATTGCTGTATTTCCGCGATCTGAAGCGCGACGTGCTCGGCACCATCGCCCAGCGTTTCGCCACCTACGGCGACGTGTACTATAGCCGGGTCCGCGGACAGGGGGCCTTCTCCGCGCTGGATCCGGAGTTCGTGCATGCCGTGCTGGTGACCGAAGCGAGCGCGTTTCGGCGCCGCACCATCGATCTCGAGTTCCTCGGCAACGGGGTGCTGACCAGCAGCGGCGAACAATGGCGAACCAAACGCCGGCGCCTGCAGCCGGGCTTCCGTCACGAGAGCACGCTGAGCTACGCCCCGCTGATCGGCGAAGAGGTCGAGCGGCTGCTCGCGCGGCGGCGCGCGGGCTCGCTGCTCGAGCTGCACTCCAGCATGCGCGACGTGACGTTGCGGGTGGTGTGCCGCGCCCTGTTCGGTCAAGAGTTCTCGGGCGACGCAGATCAGCTCGGGCGCGCGACGCGCGTCCTGCAAGAGGCCGTGCTGCGGCCGAAGATCCTGCCGGCCTGGGCGCCAACACCCGCCAACCTGCAACACCGCCGCATGCGCGCGCGGGTCGATCGGCAGGTGTATCGCATCCTCGATCGCCAACAAGACACGCCGGGCTCGCTGCTCTCGATGTTGCGCGAGCGGTTGCGGGACAGCTCCGCGGCAGAAGGCGCCGCGGCTGGCGGCTCCAAGGAAGCCCGGCAGGAGCTGCGGGATGAGGTCGTCACGCTGCTGCTCGCCGGTCACGAAACGACGGCGCTCGCGCTCACCTGGGCCTTCTACCTGGTGGCGTTGCACCCCAACATCGACCGGCTCCTGGCCGAAGAGATCGCGCGCGTCTCCGCGGGCCAGGCGCTCGGCGCAGAGCACGTGCCGGGGCTCGAGCTCACGCAGCGCGTGCTCGACGAGGCGGTGCGCTTGTATCCGCCCGTCTACGTGATCCCGCGCGTCT
>Ga0068861_100000781_pt1 | contig 19146 bp, 10 predicted proteins | sample KBSSwiS42_FD_66593 | JGI IMG/M metagenome (GOLD analysis project Ga0068861, IMG submission 66593) | Switchgrass rhizosphere microbial communities from Kellogg Biological Station, Michigan, USA - KBS Switchgrass S4-2 | ecosystem: Host-associated > Plants > Roots > Rhizosphere > Soil ...
TGCCGCCCGAAAACTGGCCGCGTGCCTGCGGCCTCCGGCGGTAGTAGTGACAATACTCTGCGACGGCGGCGATCGCTATTTGTGAGTTCATGACTGACCAAACAAAAAAGCGCGACATTACAACGCGACTCGTTCACGCCGGCGAACGGCAACCGCCGCCCGAAGGCCAGCCTGTCGCCACGCCAATCTACGCAAGCGCTACGTTCACTTACGAGACGATGCAGGAGATCGATCAGGTCTTCGCGGGCGAGAAGAGCGGCTACATCTACACGCGTTATGGGAACCCAACGATTGGCGCGCTCGAAGATGCGATGCGCGACATTGAGGAGGGCGCCGTTGCCTGCGCTTATTCGACGGGCATGGCGGCGGTTCATGCGGCGCTGATCGCGTGCGATCTAAAGGCTGGTTCGACCGTACTCGCATCACAGGATCTCTACGGCGCCACGACTAGTCTGCTGAACAATGTGTTTTCGTCGTTTGGTGTGAAGACCGTAACCACAGATTTTAGCGACTTAGTTAAGGTAAGAGAGAAAGCGAAGGAGATCCGGCCGCAGGTGTTGGTTGCCGAAACCATCTCAAACCCATTATTGAAAGTTTGCGACATCAAAGCCTCAGCGGAAATTGCGCACGAACACGGCGCACGGCTGATTATCGACAACACATTTGCTTCGCCGTTTCTCTGCCAGCCCCTGAAACTCGGTGCGGACATGGTGGTCCATAGCGCGACCAAGTATTTTGGCGGGCACGCAGACACGATGGGTGGAATAGTTATCTCGCGCGACGAGATGGATCGTCTGGCGCTCGTCAGCGTGATGAAACTCGTCGGTGGAGTGTTAGGCGTTTGGGACGCGCACCAGATCTTGCGGGGGTTGAAGACGCTCGCTGTGCGCATGGATCGACAGTGCGAGAACGCGCGGCGTTTGGCGAGTCACTTAAGCGAAAACGCACGCATTGCTCGAGTTCATTACCCGAACCTCGGCGCGCTCGTGTCGATTGAATTACGCGACGACACACGCGACGCCGCGTTTCGGTTTATGGACGCGTTAAAACTATGCGTGCGCTCAACAAGCCTCGGCGATGTGTTTACGAGTGTGCTGCATCCGGCGACGGCTTCACATCGCGACCTGCTTCCCGCACGTAGACAGGAGTTGGGAATTGTTGACGGCTTAGTGCGCATTTCGGTGGGCATTGAGAGTATCGACGACATCATCGCCGATATCGAACAGGCACTCTCAGCATGATCACGATTGCCGAAAAGCAACTAAGCGAAATTCGCGAACACGGCGTTTGCGATTATCCGTACGAATGCTGCGGTTTGCTGCTCGGGCGTTTCCGAGCAGAGGGAAAGTTTGTAAGTGAAACCTATCCGATCTCAAACGCGCGCGAAGAGAGCGCCAAACGAAACCGTTTCCTAATCACGCCCGAAGAGCTGATGAAAGGCGAGCGTTACGCGCGCCACCATGATTTGGAAGTTGTCGGTTTTTATCATTCGCATCCGGATTCGCCGGCGGCGCCGTCGCAATACGACCTCGAGCACGCCTGGCCCATGTATTCATACATCATCGTTTCGACAAGCGCCGATCGGGCCGGCGATCTCTTCTCGTGGGAACAGGAACCCGATCGTTCGCGCTTCAACCAGGAGGAAATCAAATGCCAGTAACAATCACTATCCCGGCGCCGTTGCGCCAATTCGCCGGTGGCCAGTCGCAGATTACCGTTGAAGCGAAGACCGCGGGCGAGGCGCTCGACCTACTCACGTCAACACACGCCGCGTTGCGACGGCATTTGTTCAACGACCAGAACGTTTTGCGCAACTTCGTGAACGTTTATCTTAACGATGAAGACATTCGCCACGCGTCGGGACCCGCGACCCCGGTCAAAGACGGCGACACGATCATGATCGTTCCATCGATTGCGGGGGGCGCAGTCGCGGAGTCGGAAGTGGGCCAGACGTTACCGGAGTTGTCGCACGAGGAGATTCTCCGTTACAGCCGTCACTTGATCATGCCGGAAGTCGGCATGCAGGGTCAGCGAAAACTGAAAGCCTCGAGCGTGTTGATGATCGGAACGGGCGGTTTAGGCGCGCCAGTAGGGATGTATCTCGCTGCGGCGGGCGTGGGACGAATCGGTATTGTGGATTTCGACGTGGTTGAAGAGTCGAACCTGCAACGGCAGATCATTCACGGCACGAAAGATCTGGGACGCCGCAAGATCGAATCGGCGCGCGATCGTTTGCGCGACATCAATCCACACATTGAGATCGAAACGCACGAATCGCGTTTGACGAGTCACAACGCGATGCAACTCTTTCGCAACTACGACATCATCGTCGACGGCACCGACAACTTTCCCACGCGTTACCTTGTTAACGACGCTTGCGTCCTGAGCCGCAAGCCAAACGTTTACGGTTCGATCTTCAGATTCGAAGGGCAGGCGAGTGTGTTCTGGGCGGAGAAGGGGGCCTGTTATCGCTGCCTCTATCCGGAACCTCCACCACCGGGACTCGTTCCTTCGTGTGCGGAAGGTGGCGTACTCGGCGTACTGCCGGGAATCGTCGGCGCGATTCAGGCGAATGAAACGATCAAGATCATTCTCGGCGCGGACGACTTGCTGATCAATCGTCTTTTGCTGTTTGACGCGTGGCCGATGAAGTTTCGTGAGTTCAAGCTGCGGAAAGATCCGAAGTGTCCGGTGTGCGGCGAGAACCCAACCATTACGAAACTGATCGATTATGAGGAGTTCTGCGGCGTAGCTCCGCATCAACTTCCTCCGCCTTCGAAGCTGGAAGAGATCACGGCGAGCGAACTAAACGCGCGGCGTTTGCGTGGAGACAAGATTCAGATCATCGACGTGCGCGAGCCGCACGAGTTTGAGATCGCGCGCATTCCCGGAACTAAACTGATTCCGCTGGGTCATGTGGTCACGCGGATGAACGAGATCGATTCGGAAGTTGAAACGATCGTGCACTGCAAAGGCGGGGTGCGCAGTGCGAAAGCGATCGAGGCCCTGAAGCGTGCCGGGTTTCAGGGCCGTCTCATTAACCTCAAGGGCGGAATCACCGCATGGTCTGAAGACGTCGATCCGCGGGTTGCTAAGTATTAGCCACAAAAAGGCACAAAAGCACGACTTAAGGCTTAGCGTCCTGTGACTGAGGCTTGGTAGCGTCTTCTGTGGCGCGATACTTCTCCTTTTCCTTCTCGCGCTGTAAATAGGGGATACCTTTCTCCATCCACTCAGGCGCGGGTGCGCCTTTCAAAAAGTGATCGAAGAACTCCTGCAAACGCCGCGTGTAATCCTTCTGATTGATCCGTTTGCGCAACCCGTGCTTCTCACCGTTGTAACTAAACATGTACGCCTCTTTGCCGAGACGGCGTAGCGCGAGGAAGTACTCGATGCCCTGATACCACGGCACCGCATCGTCTTCATCGTTGTGAATCATCAGCAACGGCGTCTGCACGCGATCCGCGCAAAAGATCGGCGAGTTGTCGAGGAAACGCAGGGGATACTCCCACAAACTCCCGCCAATGCGCGACTGCGCACGTTCATACTGAAACTGGCGCGGCAAACCCGTTCCCCAACGAATGCCGCTGTAGGCGCTGGTCATGTTCGCCACCAGCGCGCCGGGCGCGGCCGCTTTGAAGCGGTTGGTTTGTGTAACCATGTACGCGATCTGATAACCACCCCAACTGTGTCCCTGGATGCCTATCGCATCTTCATTTACAAAACCGCGATCGACGACAGCTTGAATTCCCGGCAACACACACTTCAAAGCACTGCTTCCCGGATAACCGATCGTGTAAACGATGTCAGGCATGAAGACCAGGTATCCGTTGCTGGCGTAGAACGTCGGGTTGATTGAAGTACCTGGTCCGGGATTGCGAAACTGGTGCAAGCCCTGCGAAAGACGCTCGTAGATGTACACGATCATCGGATACTTCTTTCGTGCATCGAAGTTTTCGGGTTTGAGCAGCACACCTTTCAGCGGCACGCCATCGACGTTTTTGAAGCTCACGAGTTCCGCGGTTCCCCACAGGTAACCAGCGCGTTGCGCGTCGCCGTTGCTGACGCGTTTCATCTCACGGAAATTGCTGTTGGTCACCCAGATATCGGGAAACTGATCGAAGCGCGAGGCAGTCATGATGAGTACATCCACGTCTTTTGCTTTTGTTGGCGCGTTGAAATCTTTTGCCGCCATTAGCAGTTTTTGCGGGAGCGCATCGCCATTGACTTTGTCGCGATAAAAACCGGAGTCGTGAGTCTCCTGGTTTTCTGCCTGAAGCAGCATCGGTTTGTCAGGATCGATCGAACGCTCTTTCGGATCGAGCCGCACGTAACGCAGCGTCGTCTTGTCTTTGCGGCCGATGCCGTCCGTGACGTTCTTTGCTCGGCTGCCGTCCGGAGAGATTTGCCAGACGTCGTAACGATCGTAGACAAGCACGTCGGTATCGTCTTTGGTCCAACCGGCAATTCCGTAGGAGCCGGGAGTTGCCGGAAGGTCGTTTTCTTCGTTGTAGAAGTTGACCTTAAGGTTCTTTGTAAGGTTTGCAGTTGAACCGTCGGCGATGGTGTAGGAGTACCAGTCTTTGCCGTCGAAGTAGAGCGCGTACTTCGCGTTCGGCGACAGCGACACGAAGCCGCGTTGTTTGGTTGCCAGAGCTTTGCGTGAACCGTCTGCGGTGTTGACGAGGTAGTAATCGCTGAAACCGGGATCGTAGTCACTCGCGACGCGATACTTCCGGTTGTCGGAACCAACGGCGTAACGGCCGTCGTTGGAAGGCGAAATACTCTCCATCGACTCGTCGGCGAGTTGGACAAACTTCTTCGACTGGAGATCGTAGACGGCGCGATACGATCGATTGCGGTCTTGTTCCGCGCGGACCTTCTGAATCGGTTGCACGTAATCGTCTTTCCAGTGCCATAGATCCACCAGGACTTTTTCGTCGGCGGGAATCTCTTCGTCAGGGTTCTTTTCCGGCTCTGGAGGCGGCGCGGAGCCGAGAAACAGGTGAGTGCCGTCGAGTGAAAAACTCAAGCCCCCGCGTTCGCTGATCACCATGTCTTTCGGAAAGCCAGGCGAGTTTATGGAAACGATTTCTATCGCTTGCGGGTCTTTTAGGTTCCAGTGATAGACGCGGAGCTTTGGTTGTTTTGCGGCAGCGTCTTCTTTGTCGCTGATGAATGCGATCTGCGTGTTGTCTTCGTCCCAGGTGAGACGTTGGTATTTGCCTTTGCCGGTTAGTAGCACTGTGGGTGGACCATCATTCTCAGTCGCTACAGCGAAGGCGCCATTTGTTTCTTCCTTGCGTGATGAGGTTGTGAAGACGAGAGTTTTGGCGTTCTTACTGACGGTGAAGTCGAGTACGTCGCTGAACTTTCGTTCGTTAGCGGTGAGGGTGTTTCGCAGGACCAGTTCTGATCCGTATTCCTTCTTTTTCGAGGAGCGTCCACCTTGGGAAGGCGCTGTTGGAGACGTTGCAGGTTCAGCTGGTGGCGTAGTTGTGGGAGAGGGTTCATTGGTCGCTGCGGGTTCTGGTGGTTTGACCGAGGAAGGGGGATTGGTTGTTGAAGTCGGTTCGAGGAGATAAGCAATAAAGCCTGAACCGTCTTCGGGAACGCGAAACGTCTTGACGCGTTCGATCCGTGTCACGGCGCCGGTTGAGAGATCCATGATGCCGAGACCGTTCTTCGGCATCTCTTCCGGTTTGCGTTTCTCTTTTTTCGCCTTGTTGACTTCTGCTTTGGTGGGTTCGGTGCCGAACACAAGGAAGCGACTGTCCGCAGTGAACACTGGACGCAGCAGACGCGCTTGCTCTGCCTGAAACTCTGCTACGTTCGTGCCGGGGTCATCGGGCGGTGGCGCCGGCGGGCGATAACCGCGCGGCGCGCGCCAGTCCACTCCGGTAGCGATGTTACGCACGATGATCTGGCCGTCGCCGTCCTGCGGTATATACGCGTAGGCCACGAACTTCCCGTCGCGCGACACCTGCTGGGCCGCAATCGAGCGCCACGAATCGTAGTCCTGGTGCGTGAGCGCCCGCCTCGCCGACGGCGTCGCCTGTTGCGCTAAGGCCATCGTCCCGAGCAGAGCAAACGTGCAAAGCAGTGCGACACTTCGCTGAAGCTTCATGGGGTTACCTCGCTAGTTGTGGGATAACAAGAAAAACGCGGATGCCACAGATCAGACCAGATCTGTGTCATCCGCGTCAACGGCAAAGAACGACTCAGAAGAAAAGCGAGTAGAGCAGGCGGTTCGGCGAACCGCTGCCGGCGTTAGTCACGTGGTTCGTGGTTGAACCATTGACGATCGCGTTGCGAACCGTCGTCGAAGAAGCGCCGGGACTAAACTGCTTGTAAAGCGCCGCGACTCCCGCCACGTGCGGCGAAGCCATTGAGGTTCCGCTAAGCGTCGCCGTTGCTGTGTCTGAACTGAACCACGCGGACAGAATTCCCGACCCCGGCGCGAAGATGTCGAGACACACGCCGAAGTTTGAGAATGAAGAACGCGCATCAGTCGTGGTCGTCGAGCCGACGGTAATCGCGTTCGCCGCGCGAGCCGGCGACTGCGTGCACGCGTCGGTGTTGCTGTTACCCGCGGCCACAGCGATCGGCACTCCGGAGTTCGCGAGGTTGTTCACTGCGGTGTCCAAAGCACTCGAAGCACCGCCGCCAAGACTCATATTTGCGACTGCCGGATTAATGTGGTTGTTCGTTACCCAGTCAACACCCGAAATCACGCCCGAAGTAGAACCGGATCCCGAGCAATTGAGCACGCGCACGCCGCGAAGCAGCGAACTTTTCGCGACGCCGTAGGTTGAACCTCCGATGGTTCCAGAGACGTGCGTACCGTGGCCGTTGCAGTCCTGACCGTTGCCGCCGAAGGCATCGAACACGTTCGAAGCACGTCCGCCGAACTGCGTGTGGCTGGTGCGAATGCCGGTGTCGATGACGTAAGCGCGAACACCGGAGCCGGTCCAGTTGTAGATGTAAGTACCACTCAGTGGCAGGTTGCGTTGATCGATGCGATCAAGACCCCACGGCGGATTGTTCTGTGTTACGTCAGCCGTGACCACGCCGTCTTCTTCAACGAACCTGACTCGGAAATCCTGGCTCAACGCTTCTGCATCCTCAGCCGACATCTCGACTGCGAAACCGTTGAGGGCGTTCTGATAGATGTGCTTGAGTTGTCCACGATGCGTTGCAGCTAACTCGTTAGCGATGTACGGCGCAATCGAGTAACGTCCACGCTCGCCCACGATCGAGTCGTCAAGCACGACGATGTAGTTGTTTTCGATCTTGTGAGGATTACCGCGAAGTTTGTTTCGTCTGCCCTGACTACGCGCGGGTGACGAAATGAGGATAGTGGCGCAGAGGCCGGCTAATACAAGGAACGCGCAAAGCTTCTTCATACTCTTTTCCTCCAGACTGTAAGTGGGTTGGTGGGGGCGAGCCGCCCGCATCGGCCCTGAAAACGAGCGGGAAAGAAAAGCTCCTTTTGCTTCATCAGAATTGACATGAAGTCCAAAACGAGAAAAAAGCCGACACTCGCGCGTGCCAAAAAATATGAATGTTGAACTGCGAATTAGTCGTCAGTAATGCCGGGGCCGCACTACCTCAGTCGGGAGAAATCAACCGCTTGTTTTGGGAGTTATGTCTGGGACGGAGGCGCGCAGTATAGCATCAATTTCGCCACGCGCAAGCTTTTCGTGTAGTCTCTTGCGCCATGGCCGACTCCCCAAAATCCCGCAAGCTAATTGTCTTCACGCTTGCGCTGCTAACAATCCTTTTTCAAGTTCATCAAACGATCGCTCAGAACGGTCGCGATCATAAAGACGACGCGAACGCCTTGCGCACGTGGCTCGCGGTTGATGCTCCGCCTGGCTGGGAACACGTCGCCACCGATCAAATTCTTCGGAAGATGCCGCAATGGCAACGCGATGCGCTTGGCAACTTGATACTGAAGCAGGGAAGTGGCAGTCCGCGACGTGTCGTCGCGTGTGGATTGGACCGTCCCGGCTTTGCCGTCACAGAAATCAGAGACGACGGTTTTCTTCGACTCCGTGAGGCGGGAAGCGCGCGGCAGCATCCATTGTGGGTCCAGTTTCACGAAGGGCAGCGCATCAAAGTGATCACTCGCACCGGTAGTGTGCCGGGTGTGGTTACTGTTAAGAGCACGCACTTACAACGACGCACGCCAAACGCGCCAGTGACGACGCTCGAGGATCTGTGGGTTGACGCCGGGGCAACGTCGCGAACGGAAGTCGCGCAACTCGGCATTGAAATGCTGAATCCGGTAGTACGCGATACGACTGGCTGGACGTTTGGCGAGTTTATTGGTGGACCAATGGTGGCCGTGCGTACCGGTTGCGCGGCGATTGTTAGTGCTGCGGCTGGACGCGTGGAAAGTGGCGAGACGATATTTCTGCTCACGACGTTGCGCAGTTTTGGTTATGACGGTTTGGAAGCTGCGCTACGAACGCTTGGGCGAGTGGATCAGGTCACGGTCGTGGACCAGTCTGAGACGGGCGCCGAGTCAGGCGGCGTGGTCCACCGTAAACTTGAAAAGCCGGCATACTTGCCGCAGTCGACAGGTCTCACGTCAGTAGATCTGGTCGCGGTGAAGACGCGGTATCCGGGTTCACTGGTTGAGACAGTTCACATCGCGGATGCTAATGCGTTGTTGAGGGCCGTCGAGACCGCCTCCGGCGTCTCGCCGGGATCGTCGCGTTGGTTGCCCCTGCCGGAGATTACAAAGTTCAAACGAATTAACGTAGATACGTTTTCCGCCGTTGCCGGCGTGCTCAAGTCGTTGGCTGATGTTCCTGCGGTTTCGGGCCATGAACGTGCGGTGCGTGAGGCGATCATCGCAAAGCTGCCGTATTGGGCGCGTTCACGCGTGAAGACTGACGATGAAGGTAACCTGATTCTGGAACTTGGACCAGACCGCGATCCGGTGATGTTCATCGCTCATCAGGATGAGGTTGGGTTTGAAATCACCAACATCGCACCGGACGGCACTGTTTCGTTGCGCGCGCGGGGCGGACTTTATCCTTCGCTGTGGGAAGGTCAGCCGGCGCAGATTAACCTCGACGTGCCCGGCAGCGTGCCGGTGCGCGGCGTTTTTCAGCCGCGCGAGACGGCGACGACTAAACAGCCCGAAGCGTTGACCGCATGGTTCGGGCTCGACGCTGCGGCGCTAAAACAACTGGGCGTCGTTAATGGAATGTCAGTGACTGCGGAAAAAAGTGCAGTGCGACTCGGCGCAAATCGCTTTACGGCACGCGCACTCGACGATCGCGCCGGATCGACCGCACTGCTTCTCGCTGCACAACGACTTAACCCTGCAACACTGCGACGCAGGGTTATTTTTGCGTGGTCTGTTCGCGAGGAGAGTGGTTTGGAAGGTGCAATGGCGCTTGCGAGGCGTTATGGTTCTTCAGTCAAGCGCGTCTTCAGTATTGACACGTTTGTCTCATCCGACTCACCTGCTGAAACAACACGTTTCGCCTATGCACCGTTAGGTCAGGGCGCCGTGATTCGCGGGCTCGACAACTCCGCAGTAGCTTCACCCACGGAGATCGAACGCATTATTTCTATCGCGAAGCTGCACGGCATTCCGCTGCAAGTTGGCGCGACAAACGGCGGCACTGACGGTTCTGATTTTGTTCGTTACGGGGCCGTGCACGTCAGCTTGTCCTGGCCGGGACGGTATAGCCACTCGCCGGTAGAAGTTCTGGATCTCCGAGACCTCCAGGCGTTGGAACGGCTCATACACGCACTCGCGACGACACCGTGAAGCTTTGGCTCAAGAGTCTCGCATTGCGGCTTTGCCGCCCGATGTGCGGCGAGGCACAGCCTCGCCGCACATCGGACGGCGAAGCCGTATTACACGACGGCGAGACTACACAGTGAAGCGCGCGATCATCCTCTGCCTGCTCCTGCTACCGGCGCGAATCGTCGCGCAGCAGGATCTCACTCGCTACGTCGATCCTTTCATCGGCACTGCCGGACATGGACACACGTTTCCAGGGGCGACGCGGCCGTTTGGCATGGTCCAACTCAGTCCTGACACTCGACTCACCGGCTGGGACGGTTGTTCCGGATACCACTACTCCGATTCGATCATTTACGGTTTCAGTCACACGCATCTCAGCGGCACGGGCATCTCCGATTACGGCGACGTTCTCTTGATGCCGACTGTGGGCGAAGTTTTTCTCAATGCGTTGCAGAACGGTTCGCCTGAGAAAGGCTATGCATCGCGTTTTCAGCATCGATATGAGAGGGCTTCGCCCGGTTACTACTCGGTCAGGCTTGATGATGACGATATCTTTGCCGAACTGACGGCAACGCCTCGCGCCGGTTTGCATCGTTACTCTTTTCCGGCAACGAGCGAAGCAAACATCATTATCGACCTCGCTCATCGAGACAAAGTTCTGGATTCAGGACTGCGAGTGACCGGCCGCAACACGATAGTTGGTTGGCGCAGATCGCAAGCGTGGGCGAAGAACCAGATCGTTTACTTCACAATGGAGTTTTCGCACCCGTTTATTTCTTACGGAATCGCCGTCGATGACAAGCTTGTTCCAAAGCTGCAGGAAGCGCGCGGTACGAATCTGAAGGCTTACTTTCGCTTCAACGCGTTAGTCGCGCGTCAGGTGCTGGTGAAAGTCGGAATTTCCGCGGTTGATACAAACGGCGCATGGCTAAACCTCGCGGCCGAGTTGGGCCATAAGAGTTTTGAGCAGGTGAAAGCCGAAACGGCGGCGGCCTGGAACGAAGAACTCAACAAGCTTGCAGTTAGCGGCGGCAGCAAACCGCAGCTCACCAGTTTTTATACTGCGCTGTATCACGCCATGACTGCTCCCAACCTCTTCATCGATGTTGACGGGCGTTATCGCGGTCGAGATCTGGACATTCATACAGCCGGCAAAGATTTCTCAAACTACACAGCCTTTTCTTTGTGGGACACTTTTCGCGCCGCGCATCCGCTTTACGCGATCATCGATCAAAAACGGACGCGCGATTTCATCAAGACGTTCCTGGTCCAATATGAGCAAGGCGGACGCCTGCCTGTCTGGGAACTCGCCGGCAATGAAACCGACACGATGATCGGTTATCACGCCGTGTCTGTAATTGCTGATGCTGCTGGGAAGGGCATCGACGGTTTCGATCTCGATAAAGCCTTCGCCGCAATGAAACATAGTGCGGAACTCAAGCAGCACCGCGGACTCGGTTTTTACATCGACAATGGATTCATCGCTACGGAGGACGAGAGAGAATCAGTCTCGAAGGTGCTCGAGTATGCGTACGACGACTGGTGCATTGCGCAGGTCGCGCGAATGCTTGGGCGCACTGACGATTACCGACGCTATCTCGCGCGTGCTCAATCGTACAAGAACGTTTTCGATCCGGTGTCGGGTTTTATGCGGCCGCGTAGCAACGGCGGCTGGATCGAGCCGTTCGATCCGCGCGAGGTGACTTTTGCGTTTACGGAAGCGAACTCGTGGCAGTACACGTTTTTCGCGCCGCAGGATGTTGGTGGATTGATGAACTTGATGGGTGGGCGGCGGCGATTCGTTGACAAACTCGATCAGTTGTTTGCGGCGGAAGGCCGGACGACAGGACGCGAACAGGTAGACATCACTGGTCTAATTGGGCAGTACGCACATGGGAACGAGCCGAGTCATCACATGGCGTATCTGTACGACTACGCTGGTGAACCGTGGAAGACGCAGTTTCGTGTGCGGCAGATCATGGACCAGTTTTACAAGGCCACGCCGGACGGTCTCGTTGGTAATGAAGATTGTGGTCAGATGTCGGCGTGGTATGTGTTTAGTGCGGCGGGGTTTTATCCAGTCACGCCTGGTTCGACGATTTATGCGATCGGGTCGCCGTTGTTTCCCGAGGTGCGGTTCAGGCTGGAGAGTGGAAAGACGTTTGTTGTGAGGGCTGAGGGAGTTTCTGATCGAGCTGTTTACGTCCAGTCTGCGACGTTGAACGGCAGGCCGTATTCGAAGTCGTATCTGGAACATCGGGATTTGATGGCGGGCGGTGAACTGGTTTTGCGGATGGGGTCGCAACCGAATCGCCTTTGGGGTGTAGGACCTGGGAACGAGCCCGTAGCGGAGATTGCTGGATTGAAGATAATTCCCGTTCCTGTGGTCACAGGCCCAAAGACCTTCAAGAATCAACTTCAGGTCACGCTTCAGAGTCTTACGCCGTCGTCGTCTGTTCACTACAGCACGGACGGCTCGGAACCGACGTTGAGGTCAACTCGTTTTGAGAAGCCGTTCGCGATCGATCGCGATACCGTTGTGAAGGCGCGTGCTTTTGATCGCGAGGGTAATCAGAGTCTTGTTGCGACCGCCAAGTTTCATCGCATACCTCACGATTGGACCATCACGTTGCTTTCAAACTACAGCTCACAATATCCGGCCGGCGGTGGCGCGGCTTTGATCGACGGTATTCGAGGAACATCGAACTGGGGCGGCGGCGCGTGGCAGGGTTACTGGGAAAAGGATCTTGTCGCCACAGTTGATCTCGGGAAGGTGCAAAACATCTCCAAGGTCGGCGCGGGCTTTCTCCAGGACGTTGGTTCCTGGATCTGGTTCCCGCGCCGTGTTGAGATCGACGTCTCCATTGACGGAAAAACTTTTACGCCCGTGGCGTCGATTATTAACCAGCAAACGGACGAAGTGGGCATTCGCGACTTCCTGCAAAGCATCCCGCCGCAGAACGCGCGCTTTGTCCGCCTGCGCGCCCTCAACTCAGGCAAAAACACATGGATCTTCGCGGATGAGATCTTGCTTAACTAAATCTGACCTACCATGTTAATTCAAACTCGTAATCCGACGCGCCGCCACGCGGATCTTTAATCCTCACCACAACCGCAAAATTGTTCTCACGAGACGGCTGCTCCTCGATATAAATCTCCCCACGCCCTCGCTTATTTGTGAGCCTGACGTTAACCCGCCGCGGCGGTAATGAAGCTGTAAAGTTAGGTTGCGCGTCGGAGTACGGACTGCCGCCGATGGTTTGTACTTCAGCGGTCCCGCCGCGAATGATGATCCGCACGTCGTCATCAACGCGTCCTTTCCACGTCATGCGCCCACCGCGGCCGCCAGTATCCGGAAATGGTCCCTCGTTCGGCGAACCGTAATTTAGTTCACGGGCCACGTTCGATAAGGATCGTTGCACGCTGTTCCAATTGCCTCGTTGAAAGTTGTTGCGGTCGAACGAACGCGCGAGATTTTGCAGAACGTCAAATGCAACACGCAGCTCTTCGTTGCGGCGGCGATCGACGACCATGCGATAAAAGATCCGCGAGGACGCGCCAAACTGCTGCGCCAGCATCATTGTCTCGATTTCGTTGCGGCCGATGCGAAGCGTGTTTGTGTAGTTGTTGTAATGCGCGTTGGCGAAATCTTCCGCATCGCGCGAGAGGGCCGCCGCGGCGTCGGTCAGACGGTTTTGCGGCACAAATTGGGCCAGAGCCGTCGAGGCAAAGACCAGGCTGACAACTACCAGCAAAAGGCTTCTATTGATCATGTTTCCTCCTGAGTTTCGCTGATCCTATCGATTCCAGGGGCAGCGCGCTTCGCGCGTTCGCCCCTGGCTACCCAGTGTCCGCGCCTTCGGCGCTCAAGCTCCAGTTCGCTTCTCGCGCTGTTAGCTCTTGGGCGAGAAGCCGCGCTTCTTCATCAACGCGTCGATCTTCGGGTCGCGCCCGCGGAATGAGCGATATGCGTCCGCGGGATCCACGGTGTTCCCCACCGAGAACACAAACTTCCGCAAGCGCTCCGCAACGGTACGATCGTACGGTCCCTTGCCTTCCACAAACGCTCCGAACGCATCAGCAGTGATCACGTCGGACCAGAGGTAACTGTAGTAACCCGCCGAATACGAATCGCCTGCGAAGATGTGCAGAAACTGCGGCGTGCGATGACGCATCACGATCTCTTTCGGCATGCCGATTTGCGCGAGCGTCTCGCGCTCGAAAGCGTCCGCGTCGATCTTCCGATCTCCTGCGAGGTGCAACTTCATGTCCACAAGTGCGGCAGACAAATACTCGACCGTCGCAAACCCCTGATTGAACGTTGCGGAACGCTTTATTTTGTCAACCAGTTCCTGCGGAATCGGTTTCCCGGTTTGATAGTGAAGAGCAAAACGCTGGAGCACTTCCGGCGTCGAGAGCCAATGCTCGAGCAATTGCGACGGAAATTCGACGTAATCACGCGCCACAGCAGTTCCAGCAACCGACGGGTAAGTGACGTTTGAATTCAAGCCGTGCAACGCATGGCCAAATTCATGAAACATCGTCGTGGCGTCGTCCCACGAAATCAGCACCGGCTCGCCGGGCTTGCCTTTGACGAAGTTTGCGTTGTTCGAAACGATCGTCGTGATCTCTCCGTCGATTCGCTCCTGACTGCGGTAAGCATTCATCCACGCTCCCGAACGTTTGCCGGCGCGAGCGTACGGATCGAAATACCATAAACCGACGTGACGTTTGGTCGTCTTGTCTGTAACTTCCCAGACGCGAATATCGGGATGGGCCACCGGAACATTGGTGACTGGCGTGAAGTTGAAGTTGAAGAGTTCGCCTGCCACCCAGAAGATTCCTTCGCGCAACTTCTCGAGCTGCAAGTACGGCTTGACCTCGTTCTGGTCCAAATCGTATTTCGCCTTGCGCACTTTCTCCATGTAGTAGCGATAGTCCCACGGCTCGATCTTGATCTTCGCGCCTTCCTTGTCGGCGAGCGCCTGCATGTCGGTAACTTCTTCATGCACGCGCGCGACCGCAGGTTTCCAAACAGCTTCCATCAATTCCATGGCGCGTTCGGGAGTTTTGGCCATGGAGTTTTCGAGACGCCAGTGTGCGTGCGTTTTGTATCCGAGCAGCTTCGCGCGTTCGGCTCGAAGCTGGAGAATTTCGGTGATGATGGCGTTGTTATCGTGTTCGTCGCCGTTGTCGCCGCGATTGACAAACATGCGCCACGCCTTTTCGCGCAGGTCACGTCGATCGGAATAGGTTAGGAAGGGATCGATTGACGACCGCGTGTTCATGATGACCCACGCGCCGGGCTGCTTCTTACTCTCGGCGGCTGCGGCAGCGGCGTCGCGAATCGATTGCGGCAGTCCCGCGAGTTCGTCTTCACTCTTTAACACGATGAACTGATCGGTCTCTTCGGCGAGTACGTTTTGACTGAACTTCGTGTAGAGACCGGCGAGTTGTTGGTTGATCTGCGAGAGACGCGTCTTTGCTTGCGTGTTCAAGCGCGCGCCGGCGCGGACGAAGTTGGTGTAGTAAAGCCACGTCACGCGCTGCTGTTCCGGTTTTAGTTTAGATTTCGCAGGCGAGTTGTAGACTGCGTCGATACGTCTGAAGAGCTGTTCGTTCTGCGTGATCTTGTCCTGGAACGCGGCGAGACGTGGCGCCATTTCGCGTTGGACCACTTGAAACTCCGGTGTCGCCATGGTTGCGGCCCAGATGCCGTACAGAGTTGTCACACGATCGAGCGTGCGGCCACTGCGTTCGAGCGCGACGATAGTGTTCTCGAAATCCGGCGCGGCGGAATTAGTGGCAATGCGATCGATCTCCGCGAGTTGTTCGGCCATTCCTGCTTCGATTGCCGGTTTGAAAAGCGCAACCTGCACGCGGTCAAAGGGCGGCACACCGCCGTACGGTCCTTCCCATTTCAGCAGCAACGGGTTGTCAGAAGCGACGGTAGTTGTGACAAAGAGCAGCAGGCTGCAGGCGATCAAGTGGCGCATATCCGATGTTCCTTCTACTGAGTTTGTGACCGACAGGATGCCAGAATTTACAGGATTTCGGAAACGAGCAGTCCTGTAAATTCTGAAATCCTGCGTCTTAGTAAGGGCAGTGGCGGCAGCCGCTGCCACAGCAATAGCCGCGGCGTTTTAGATAGCCGCTGGTGAAGACCATTGCGCCGCCTTCGAAGTAATAATCCTTGTTCTCTTCAAGTGAGCCTCTCAACAAATTCAGGTCAACTTTTTGATAAGCATCAGCGAACACAGGTGGCGTTGGCTCGTTCGCGAATAACGAGGGATGAATCAAACGCGCCAGCAGTTCCGCGCCTTCGACAACGCGTGGCCCCGGTCGCGCGAAATAGGAGTTTGCATCCACAGCATAGACGCGATCGTTTTGCACGGCCGGCAACTCGAAGAATCGATGCGCCGCGTCAGAGTTCGAACGCCCAAACACGCTCCATATCTGCTTCATCGTCTGTTGCAAGTTGAAACCGCAGGGCATAATCACGAGCACCTCGGGCGCCCACTCAGCAACCTGCTCCCACGACACGCGCACCGACTCGCCACGCTCGCACCCTAATTCGTCAACGCCACCAGCGAGCTTCACAAGCTCCGGCACCCAATGACCACTCGCAAAAACCGGGTCGAGCCATTCCATACAAAACACTCGCGGCCGCTCCGCGACAACGTTAACGCGTTGGGCCAACTGCTCGAGTCGTAACTCACAATCCTTGACCAGCGCCTCGGCCTCCTTTTCGCGACCGGTCGCCGCGCCCAGCTCGCGGACGTTGTTGAAGATCTCGTTGAGCGATTGCGGCGTGAGCCAGAGAATCTGCGGCGTGTGCGACAGGGCGTTGATGACTTGCGAGACTTCGTTTCCTGAAGGCGCACAAACCTGACAAAGGTCCTGCGTCAGGATCAGATCAGGCGAAAGCGTCCGCAGCAGTTCTTCGTCGATCTGATAGAGACTCTGACCGGCCCTCATACGCTCAGCCACTGCGCGATCGATCTCACCCTGACTCATCTGCTCAATCGGCAAGACGTTACGCACCACGACAGGTTTCTTCCTGACTTCCGCCGGATAGTCACACTCATGCGTGATGCCGACAATGGAATCAAACAAACCGAGCGCGCAGGCGATTTCAGTCGCGGAAGGTAAAAACGAAACAATACGCTGCATAGTTTAGTTTTGAGATCTCAAAAGGATGCGATCCGCTTCAGTCCGTAACGTGTCGAGTTCTCGCTTAAGTACTTCGTATCGTTGAATGGCGTCGCGTCCGATCTTTTGATCGACGTTAGCAGTCATGCCGGCAAGATACGTGATGTGCGCCTGTAGACCAGGTTTGCCGTAACGCACAGGTTCCGTCATTAACTTCGCCGCGATGTCATTCAGGGCCGTTAAAGTAGATCCATCAGCACCGTTGTTGCCGTTACGCAACTTGTTTTGCGCTTCACGAACGCGCGTCACAAGTTGGTTCACCTCGTTTACCAGTTCTCGCATCCGCATGTTGTGCTCATATTGTTCTTGCAGATCGGCTTGTGTTACGCCATCAGCGGCAACACGAGGATCGATCAGGACGGTGAACGAATGAACCAGAGTTAGCATGCCCGACTTAAAACGAAAATGATACTGGCCCGGCGGAACTGTAACACCAGCCTGATTCCGCACGTCCCAAACAAAGCGATTCAAGCCCGCGGTTTTGGTGACTCGTGGTGGCGGCGCGCCACGTCTCGCAGGCGCAGCATCCGGATCCGGCTGTGACTCCGGACCAGCACCGCCAACGCCCGGCATACCCGCGCCGCCTGCATTGCCACCGCGACCCGGGCGCAACACCGGTGCGTCGCTGTTGTACGAATTGACGACCGCGCCCTTGCTGTCGAGGACTTCAATCACTACTGCGTGACTGGGAACTGAAGGCAGATAGTATTCGAGCATTGGACCAAGGTTCGTCGGATTCACTCGCGTGCGATAGCCGTCTCGCGGATTGAACACCCTGATGGCCGAGGAGTTTGCATCTGCTGAAAGCTGATGCAGTGAACTGATGTTGTCGAGAATCCAGATGGCGCGGCCTTGTGTCGAAACGATCAGGTCTTTGTGATGCACTTTGATGTCTGACACAGGCACGTTTGGCAGGTTTAGTTGAAACGGTTGCCAGTGCCCGCCGTTGTCAAACGAGATGAACATGCCAAACTCAGTGCCCGCGTAGAGCAGTCCCTGGCGATCGGGATCCTCGCGCACGACTCGCGTGGGCCAATCCGCCGGAATGCCGTTCTTCCCGTCAGTCAATCTAGTCCAGGTTTTGCCGTAATCGTTAGTGCGATAGATGTATGGTTGGTAATCGCCGAGCAACCAGCGATAGACGGCGTAATAAGCGGAGCCCTTCCGGTGCGGAGACGCTTCGATGTATTGCACGCGTCCGCCCGGCGGCAGATCTTTTGGCGTCACATTCGTCCAATTCTTTCCGTTGTCACGAGTTACGTAGAACGGGCCGTCATTCGCGCCGGTCCAGATGACACCTTTCTCGAGCGGCGACTCCGTGATCGCATACAACGTGCTGTAGAACTCTTCGCCGGTAACATCACGCGTGATCGGTTCGCCGCTGACGCCCTGGCAACACTCGGGATGCGCTGTCAGATCCGGCGAGATTTTTTCCCAGGTCACGCCCTTGTCGCGCGTGCGATGCACGTACTGCGAACCGTAATAGAGCACTTCCGGATCGTGCGGCGAGACTGCCATCGGCGAAACGCGTTGCATGCGATAGATGAGGTCGCTCGCGGGATTTCCATACAGCGATTGACCGCCAATCCAGTAACTCTTCTCCTGACCGGTCTTCAGATTCATGACGCCATACTGTCCTTTGCACGATCCGTAGACGATGTCCGGATTGAGCGGGTGCGGCATGATTGGACCAGTCTCACAACCTGGACCATTGCGCCAGTCAGTCAGCGTGAACGGTTCAGCCTGACTAGAGATGATCAGCGTCGAGTTGTCTTGCTGCGCGCCGTAGATTTTGTAAGGAAACTGATTATCAACCCAGACGCCGTAGATTTCGGATGTAGGTTGGTTCATCTGCGACGACCAGGTGCGACCACCGTCAGTGGAAACGTTCGCACCGCCGTCGTTCGACTGGATCATGATGTTGCTGTCTTTCGGGTTAATCCAGATGTCGTGATTGTCGCCGTGCGGAGTGCGAAATGGCGCGAACGTTTTGCCGCCGTCAACCGATTTGAAAAAACCTTCAGCGCCCGCGTAAACGACGTCGGCGTTCAAAGGATCGGCGCCGAGCGTTGTGTAGTAAAAAGGCCGTTGAACCAGCGAGCCCTGGGAATTGACGAGCGACCACGTTTGCCCGGCGTCTTCCGAACGATAGAGACCGCCAC
>Ga0068861_100000785_pt1 | contig 19095 bp, 15 predicted proteins | sample KBSSwiS42_FD_66593 | JGI IMG/M metagenome (GOLD analysis project Ga0068861, IMG submission 66593) | Switchgrass rhizosphere microbial communities from Kellogg Biological Station, Michigan, USA - KBS Switchgrass S4-2 | ecosystem: Host-associated > Plants > Roots > Rhizosphere > Soil ...
ATGAGCGCGCGAGACATATCCCGATCCAACGCGTTCGCGCTGCCGGGGCGATTCAGCGTGATCTCCACGCGATGTTTCGCTCGCTCGACGATCAACGCGTCATTCATGTGAGCCTTGCTCCGGGCCGAGGCCACCGTCCAGCAAGCACGCGCCCCTTGCCTGACAAGGTGATGTAGGCGGTTTGCATGTCCGGGCCGCCGAAACACAGATTGGTGGTGAAAGGGTCGGGGGTCGAGACGAACTGGATCAGTTCACCCTCGGGGGAGATGACACTGATGCCGCCGCTTTCTCCGATCGTCGCGACGCAGATATTTCCGTCGCGCTCGACCGCCATGCTGTCGAAGAAACGAAAGCCCGCGGGCCGATATAGGAAACGGCCACCGTGGCCGAACAGGTTGGTGTGCGGTGAAATCCTTCCCGGGCCGGACAAGTCGAACGCCCACAGCATGCAGGTGAACGTTTCCGCGACGTACAGCGTGCGGCCGTCCGGGGACAACCCGATGCCATTGGGATTCTCCAGCGGAAAGATGACTTCACGAATCGAGCTGCCATCGGCGCGTGCGTAGAAGACGCCGGTGCGGTCTCGCTCACGGTGGCGTGTCTTGCCATGATCGGTAAACCAGAATCCACCGTGACTGTCGAACACGATGTCATTGGGGCCGCGCAATGCGAGCCCATCCACGTGGGTATAGAGAGTGCGGAACTCGCCTGTGGCAAGGTCCACACGTTGAATCGAGCCGCTGCGGTTGTCGCTCGCCGGCCCGATCGGCACGTTGATGCCATAGGCTTCGACATCGCCGAACTCGAACCCGCCGTTGTTGCACACGTACAGGGCGCCATCCGGTCCGATCGCGGCGCCGTTCGGCCCGCCGCCCAACTGTGCGACGACGTGCTTGCGCCCGTCGGGCGCGATCCGGGTAAGCTGCCCACCCTTGATTTCCACGACGAGCAGGCTGCCGTCCGGCAGGGCCACCGGCCCCTCCGGAAACAGCAATCCGCTCGCGAGCTCACGGAACTCCAGCATCTCGCCTCCCCCTGTTCGCTACGATGTCTTCGCAACTGTTGTGTAGACAAGCGAATGTATTATGGAATCCGTCGCCGGAGCGTTGCATAGCTTGCAAGTTGCCTTGCACGCAGGCAGCGCCGAGCTTGTGTCCCGTGCAATGCCGGTGCTGCAACTCGCAACGGCATCGCTGCCGTGCCTGACTACCATCCGCTCGACGACAACGAGGCTCCGCTCGAGAGCCCACAAATCGACACAAGGGGGTCAACATGACATTCGGAGCCAGGATCGCGTGCGGCATGGCGCTGCTCGCGTCTTCTACCCGCGTATTCGCGCAGACGGCGGACAGCAGCGACGGATTGGAGGAAGTCGTAGTCACCGCGCAGAAGCGCAGCCAAAGCGTGCAGGAGGTCGGTTTGTCCATTGCCGCATTGAGCGACGAGCAGCTGCGCGCATTCGGCATCACATCGGCACAACAAGTGTCGGAGTCTGTTGCAGGCGTGCAGGTCTACAATTACACCGGCAGCCAGCCCACTTTCGTGATCCGCGCCATCGGCGTACAGGACTTCGCGCCCAATATCGCCCCCGCCGCTGCGCTCTACCTGGATGAAGTGTATCTCGGATCGAACATCCTCAGCGGCTTTCAGGTCTTCGATACCGAGAGAATCGAAATCTTGAAAGGCCCGCAAGGCGATCTGTTCGGCCGTAACACCACTGGCGGCGCCGTGAGCTATACCACCAAGCACCCTACCGCGACTGCCGAAGGTTACGTCGAGGCGACGCTCGCGAACTATGAAACCGCTTCGATCGATGCCGCCGCCGGCGGCCCGCTGACCGACTCGCTCAATATCCGCGTCGCTGGACGCTACAGCAACCAGTCCGAAGGCTACTACACCAACGCGTGGACTCCCGCCTCCACTTCCCTGCCGCTCAGCCCGGTGTTTCTTGCGCCCAAGCGCCGTCCGGGCGAGAGCGAAGATTGGGCGGGTCGCCTGCTGCTGGAATGGAAGCCGACCGAACACGCCAACCTGTTGCTGAACCTGCACAGCGGCGAAAAGAATTCCGATCTGATTCCGCTGACGCCGATCGGCTTCAGCTCGATTCCCGGCGCTGCGCAGCCCTGTGGCGCCACGGCGCTCGGCGGCCGCTACGACGTCCGCTATTGCGGCGATGCGTTCGGCTACACCGACCAGGATGGCGATCCCTACCGAGTCAATATCGATTTCGTCGGCCGCAACCATCACACCAATGACGGCGCATCGGTGCGCGGAGTCTTCGACTTCGGCGCATTTCAGCTCACTTCGATCACCGCTTACGACGAAGCTCACAAACGCAGCTTCCTCGATACCGACGGCGCACCTCATCATGAATTGAATCAGCTGCGCGACACGGAACTCACGCAATACACGCAGGAGCTGCGACTCTCGTCGGATGCGAACGAGCGCTTCTATTGGATCGCCGGCGCCTATGCGGGACGAGAGAAAATCGACCTGCAGTTTCTCGGCACGCTCTCGCCCGTGCTCGGCCTGACGAACTTCACCGATCCCGCGCTCGCGGCCGCGTGGCGGACGGCTTGGAACTGAATTTTTCCCAGGACACGACCACGGCGGCGCTGTACAGCCACGGCGAATGGAAGATGAACGATGCGCTGACGCTGGTGCTCGGAGCCCGCTATTCGTACGAACAGAAAGATTTCTACAGCCGCTCGGAATGGCTGTATCACGACGGCGTGGGCCCGGCGCGCGCCCTGGTCAATTTCGGATCGAGCCCCGCCGACGCCGCGCTGATCGACTCCGATGTGAGCTTCGACAGCTTCTCGGGAAAAATCGGCGTGAATTATTTTGTCGTGCCCGACGTGCTGCTCTACGCCAGCCTGAGCCGCGGCTTCAAGAGCGGCGGCTTCGACGGCGACTTCGCATTCACGCGCGAACAGCTCGAACCTTTCAAGGAAGAAACGCTCACGGCCTATGAGCTCGGTTGGAAGGCGACGCTCGCCCATAACACGGTGTTCTTCAACGGCGCGGTCTTCTACTACGACTTCCGCGATCCGCAGGTGCGCGTCGCGCAGGTCGATCCCGTCACTCACCTGCCGTTCAATCAGCTCAACAATCTCGACAAGGCGCGCGTGCTCGGCGGTGAAATCGAGTTAAGCTGGCGTCCGGTCCGAGGGCTGGATCTGCAAGCCAGCCTGGCTCTGAACGATTCGAAGATCGAGGACGCGAGTCGACCGGCCTTCGACGGCAATCGGCTGCCGCTCGGGGCCCAGGTGTCGGCGACTCTATCGGCGCGCTATCGATGGCCGGTGAGCGATTCGCTGGATGTCGCGCTACAGGTCGACGGCAAACACAACGGTTCGTTCTTCCTCAACCCGGAGAACACCACGTACCTGGAACAGGATCCGTATACGTTGCTCAATGCCCGACTGAGTGTCTATGCCGCCGAGCGCTGGGAACTCGCGCTGTGGGGAAGAAATCTCACCGACGAGACCTTCGCCGTGCAGAGCTTTGCATTGTTCGGGGCGTATCCGGTGGGCTACAGTCCGCCGCGTACCTATGGCGTCAGCCTGCGTCTAAGTTGGTGATCATGTCGATCTCGCCATACCCGTGGGAGTCGCGTTACCCGGCCGGCGTCAGCTGGCGCGGTCCGGTAACGACGGCAACCCTTCCCGAGGTTCTCGACCGAACGGCGTCTGCACATCCGCGGCAGATCGCGATCGAGTTCCTGGGCCTGGAAGTGCCGTACTCGGAACTCGCCCGGCGGTCGAAGCTCTTTGCAGCCGCCCTGTTGCGCCTGGGGATCGGACGCGGCTCGGTCGTCGCGCTTTACCTGCCGAATACGCCCTACCATCCGCTGGCGTTCTTCGGTGCACTGAGAGCTGGTTGTCGCGTGGTCCACCTCACGCCGCTCGATGCGCATCGCGAATTGGCGCATAAGCTGAAAGATACAAATGCGCGTGTGCTCGTTACGCTAAACACACCGGCCATGATGCAGGGCGCGCGCCGGCTGGTCGACGAAGGACTGGTCGATCGTGTCTTCGCTGGCGACGAGGCTCGCTGGATCGGCAATGGCGATATCGGCGCGGCAGTGAACGACCCGCCCTTCGTCGCTCTGAGCGAACTCTTCGACAGCGGGAGCTTGCCACACTCGTTGCCTTCGATATCCAGCGAGGACGTGGCGCTGCTTCAATTCACCGGCGGCACGACCGGCACGCCGAAGGGCGCGATGCTCACGCACGCAAACCTCACGAGCGCGGCATCGAGTTTCTGCCTGTGGTTGAATGCTCAGCCTTTCGCGAGCCCTGGACAGGACCGGCACCTCGGCGTGCTGCCGCTGTTTCATATCTACGCGCTGGTGGGCGTGTTGATTCGTACGATGATGATGGGTGAGACCATCATCCTGCGGCCCCGCTTCGAGGTCGCACAGGCGCTTAAAGACATCGAGCGGCACCGGGTAACTTGGTTTCTCGCGGTGCCGACCATGCTGATCGCACTAGCCGAAAGCCCGCTGCTCAAGCAGCACAATGTGTCATCGCTGCGCTTCTGCATGTCCGGCGGCGCGCCGTTACCCAATGAGGTAGCCCACAAGTTCGAAACGCTGACCGGCAATCGGGTCACGATCGGCTGGGGCATGACGGAAACCTGCGGACTGGGCACGCTCACGAACACTCCATCGACGTCGCGGCAAGGCAGCTGCATCGGTCAACCCGCTCCTGGCATCGTCGTCGAAGTCGTCGCGAACGACGCTCCGACCGTGTTGCTGGCTCCCGGCGAAATCGGCGAGCTGCGCATTCGTGGCGCAAACGTCACGAGCGGCTATCACGGCCGCCCCTCGGAAACGGCGGCCGCGTTCGTGGACGGCTCGTTGCTCACCGGGGATCTGGGCTATATGGACGATGCGGGCTGTTTCTATCTCGTGGATCGCAAGCGGGATCTCATCATCTCGGGCGGCTACAATGTCTATCCACGCGCCATAGAAGCAGCGATCTACGAACACCCATCGGTCGAGGAAGTGCTGGTCGTAGGCGTGCCGGACGACTATCGCGGCGAATCCGCCAAAGCATTCATCAAGCTGCGTGCCGGCCATCCGCAGTTTACGCTGGAGGAATTGCGGGCCTTCCTCGCGGACAGGTTGGGCCGTCATGAGCTTCCAGCCGCGCTCGAGTTCCGGGACGCGCTCCCGCGAACCGCGGTCGGCAAGCTGTCGAAGAAGGACCTGGTTGCCCGATGACTGCGGTTGCAACCGCCGCAACCTCGGTTGCGAAGTTGGCGCTGGCCAGTCTCCCGGGCTCGCTTTAAGTTTTGCAAACCTAAACACATCAACATCCTACGGCGACGAATGTACTCGAGCTTGCTTCTCGAACGACGCGACTGCGTCGAATGGCTCACGCTCAATCGCCCGAGCCGATTGAACGCCATCGACACGGTTACCGCGCAAGAGCTGACGCAATATTTCAGGTCAGCTGCAAACCGTGAGGACGTGCGTGTCATCGTGCTGAAAGGATCGGGGCGCGCGTTCTGCGCCGGCGTCGATCTGCAAGCCGCTGCGGACTTACCGCCGCAACAAGCCTGGGGCTCCGCGGGGCCGGCTCAGGAAATGCGTATGCAGCAAGCCAACCGTCAGTACATCCTCGAAATGCGACGCTGCCCGCAACCCATCGTCGCTCTGCTCCATGGGCCGGCGTGTGGCGCGGGCTTCGCCTTGGCGCTCGCCGCCGACATACGGATCGGCGCACGCCGCGCTCGTATGAATTGCGCGTTCGTCAATATCGGCCTCGGCGGTTGTGACATCGGCGTCAGCTATCTTCTGCCGCGACTCATCGGAGCTTCGATCGCCAGCGACCTGATCCTGACCGGACGCTTCATCGATGCCGAGCGTGCCTATAGCCTCGGCCTACTCTCAGAACTCGTTGAAGAGTCGCAGCTCGAGGCGACCGGCGAGACGTTGGTGCAACACCTGCTGCGCGTTTCACCGCTGGGCTTGCGCTTGTCCAAGGAAACGTTGCGCCACTCGATCGATGCGAACTCGCTCGAAGCAGCGATCGCGATGGAGGATCGCAACCAGGCCCTGTGCGCACGCACCGAGGACTATCACGAAGCAGTCGCCGCCTTTCGCGCCAAGCGCGCGCCGGCTTGGCAAGACCGCTAGCGCTTCTCTCACGCGTTGGCCGAAACAGAGCTTTCATGTTGCAAACCAGATTCACCCGCTCGTTCGATGTGCAATACCCGATCGTGCAGGGCGGCATGCAGTGGGTGGGCACAGCGGAGCTGGTCTCGGCTGTCGCCAACGCCGGTGCATTGGGATTCATCACCGCGCTCACTCAACCGACGCCCGAGGCGCTGGCAAAAGAGATCGCACGCTGCCGTTCGATGACCGATCGAGCGTTCGGCGTCAATCTGACCGTGTTGCCGGCGATCACACCGCCGCCATATGCGGAGTATCGGCGCGCGATCATCGAAAGCGGCATCAAGGTCGTCGAGACCGCGGGCAACCGCCCCGAGGAGCACGTGGCCGACTTCCGGGCGAATGGCGTCAAAGTCATTCACAAATGTACTGCGGTCCGCCATGCGCTCGCCGCGCAACGCATGGGCGTGGATGCGATCTCGATCGACGGTTTCGAGTGCGCAGGCCATCCTGGTGAAGACGATGTACCCGGCCTGGTATTGATTCCCGCCGCCGCGGACAAGATCACCGTTCCGCTGATTGCTTCGGGCGGCTTCGCCGATGGTCGTGGGCTAGTGGCCGCACTTGCGCTAGGGGCTGACGCCATCAACATGGGAACGCGCTTCTGCGCGACTCGTGAAGCACCGATTCACGATCGCGTCAAACGACAGCTGGTGGAGAACGATGAGCGATCGACCGACCTCATCTTCCGAACGCTGCGGAACACCGCTCGCGTCGTGAAAAATTCCGTGAGCGAGGAAGTGATCCGGCGCGAGCGCCAGGGCGCCGGCTTCGAGGAGATCCGGGAACTGGTCACCGGAAGCCGCGGCCGAATGGTGTACCAACTCGGCGATCCGCATCATGGCATCTGGACAGCTGGACTCGTGCAGGGACTGATCCGCGACGTGCCCACAGTGGGCGAACTCGTCGACCGCATCGTGCGAGACGCCACGATGATCATTCAAGAGCGTCTGTCCGCTCTCTGCGCATGACCGCGCCATCGCCGCTGGGCGCGACCTTGAGACACAGTACCACTGGCATCGAGGCTAGATCCGCCGGAGCGCATCGCAATTGGGTGCTCGCCGCGCTGCTGGCGGTGTATGTCTGCAACTTCATCGACCGCACCCTCCTGTCGGTGTTGCAGCAGCCCATCATGGACGAGTTGCATCTCACCGACTGGCAACTGGGACTGCTGGGTGGTCCAAGCTTCGCGCTGTTCTACGCCGCGCTTGGAATTCCCATTGCGCGGCTCGCCGAACGGCACAACCGAGTGACGATCATCTCGATCGCGCTCGCGCTGTGGTCGGGCATGACTGCGTTGTGCGGATTCGCTTCGAGCTATGCGCAATTGTTTCTGTTCCGTGTGGGAGTGGGTATCGGAGAAGCGGGATGCACGCCACCGGCACAGGCGTTGATCTCGGATTATTTCGAGCCTCGCAGACGCACGACCGCCATGGCGGTGTACTCGCTCGGCGTGCCTGCCGGCATCCTGTTCGGCGCCATGTTGGGTGGATTCGTCGCGGAACGGTACGGCTGGCGAGCCGCGTTCCTCATCATGGGCGCGCCAGGACTGCTGCTCGCTATCATCGTGAAGCTCACCATTCGCGAGCCTCGGCGCGGCGCGGCCGACGAAAAGGACTTGCAGTCGATAGCGGAAATTGTTCCGGGCATACGCGACGTGTGCCGCACCATGTGGAGCGATCGGGCACTTCGCCACGTGACGATCGGCTCCGCACTGTCCTCGCTCAGTGGCTATGGCATCGCAGCTTTCGGCGCGACCTACTTCATGCGTGCGTTCGAGCTGGGTCCCGCACGGGCAGGTTTCATTGCAGGTATTGCCAGTGGCATCTCTTGCGGCACCGGCACATTGCTGGGTGGTGTCCTTGCGGATCGAGCGGGTCGAAGCAACCGTGGCTGGTATGGATGGTTGCCTGCGATCGGATTGATCGTCTGCGTGCCACTGTATCTTCTCGCCTTCTCCCAACCGACACTCGCGTGGGCGGCGGCGACGTTCGCCGTTCCCGGCATCTTCCACTACCTCTACCTCGGGCCGACCTACGGTGTCTTGCATAACCGGATCTCCTCGCGCGAGCGTGCGACGGCGTCGGCTCTGCTGATCCTCGTGATGAGCCTCATCGGTCTGGGCATCGGACCGCCATTGGTGGGAGCACTGAGCGACGCGACTGCTCACCAGGTGTTCGCGGCAGGTGACTATGCGACCGCTTGTCTTGGGCGCGATGCGAATCTGGCCACCGCTTGCAGGATGGCTTCCGCGAGCGGATTGAGAGTCGGACTGAGCGCCTGCGTGCTCGTGTTTCTTTGGGCCGCGCTGCATTTCTACTGGGTGGGCCGAGCGCTGGTCCGTCGCCAGCGGGACACGAGTGCCGCATGATCATCGAAGACGCCGCAACCATCGAGGCCGAACGCCTCAACGATTATCTCGAACGCGTCGTGCCGCACTTTCAAGAAGTGCGCAGCCTTGCGCCATTTGCCGCGGGCCGTTCCAATCCAACGTTTCTTCTCGAAGCCGCCAGCGGGCGATACGTGCTGCGCACTCGCCCACGCGGTGCTGTTTTGTCCACGGCGCATCAGATAGACCGTGAGTTCCGCGTCCTGCAAGCGCTGCAATACACTGATGTTCCGGTGCCGAAAGTCCTGCATCTTTGCAGCGACGATACCGTTATCGGCCGCCCCTTTTATTTGATGACATTTCTCGAAGGGCGCATCGAAGAAGACGCGGCGCTGCCCCGGGAATCGCCTTCGCAGCGATCCATCATGTTCGAAGCGGCCGTCGATGCGTTGGCCAGACTGCATTCGGTCGATTGGGCATGGCTCGGCCTCGCCGACTATGGCCGGCCAGCAGGCTATATGCCACGCCAGGTGAAGCGCTGGACGACGCAATTTCGCTCGGCGCAGACACAGGACTATCCCAACCTCGAGCGCCTGATACGTTGGCTGGAAATGAACTGTCCCGAGGGCGCGCGCGGCACGATCGTTCACGGCGATTACCGGTTCGGCAATCTGATGTTCGCGCCTGACGCTCCGCATCTGCGCGCCGTCCTCGACTGGGAGCTCTCCACGTTGGGCGATCCCTTCTGCGATCTCGGGTACTTTTGCCAGGTTTACTACACCTCACGGCGCGACGAACCGCTGGGCGGCATACGCGATGTCGATCGCTCGGCGCTCGGCATTCCGGAGATCAGCGTGCTGCTCGATCGCTACTGTGCGTCTTCGCGCCAGCCGCTGCCGGTCGATTGGAACGCCTATCTCGCGTTTTCCTTCTTTCGCATGGCCGCGATCACTCACGGCGTCTATGCGCGGCAAGCCCAGCGCAATGGACAGTCGACGCTGTCGAATATCGAAGCGCTGAACATCGAGAACACAGCCGGCCTCGGACTGAAAATTGCGCTGACCGCCCACAATCACTCCTGATGACGAGACACCAAATGGAATTCAATACCAGCGATCGCGTGCAATCCCTGCAGCAACGGCTCACGGATTTCATGGAGGAATTCATCTATCCGAACGACGAGGCAGTGTTTCGCGCGTTCCATGGGCAGCCGGACGATTTCCGCCAATGGCGCCCGGTCGAACTGATCGAACAGCTCAAGGCCAAGGCGCGCGAGCGCGGTTTGTGGAATCTGTTCCTGCCCGATAGCGAGCACGGCGCGGCGCTCTCGAATCTGGAATACGCTCCGCTCGCCGAGATCATGGGCCGCGCCTATTGGGCGCCCGAAATCTTCAACTGCGATGCGCCGAACACAGGAAATATGGAAGTGTTGGTGCGCTATGGCTCGGCCCAGCACAAAAAGCGCTGGCTGGAGCCGTTGCTGGCGGGAAAGATCCGCTCCGCGTTCGCCATGACCGAGCCCGCGGTCGCCTCCTCCGACGCCACCAACATTCGCACCGAGATTCGCCGCGACGGCGACTTCTATGTGGTGAACGGCCGCAAGTGGTGGACTTCAGGCGCCGGCGATCCGCGCTGCGCCATCATGATCGTGATGGGGCTGAGCAATCCGGAAGAGACCGACCGTCACCGGCGCCAGTCGATGATCCTGGTGCCCACGGATACCAAGGGCGTGCGCGTCCGCCGCTATCTACCGATCTATGGCATTAGCGATTCGCCGCACGGACACATGGAGGTCCTGTTCGACAACGTGCGAGTACCGGTCGAGAACATGCTGCTCGGCGAAGGTCGCGGCTTCGAGATTGCCCAGGGCAGACTCGGGCCGGGACGGATCCATCATTGCATGCGCATGATCGGCCTCGCCGAGCGCGCACTCGAGCGGCTCTGTCGCAGACTGAACGAGCGCGTCGCCTTTGGCCGTCCGATCAGCGATCAGTCCGTCTGGCGGCAGCGGATTGCCCGAGCGCGTTGCGACCTGGAGCAGGCGCGGCTGCTCATATTGAAGGCCGCCTGGATGATGGATACCGTCGGCAACAAGGCGGCTCGCGCCGAAATCGCGATGATCAAGATCGTCGCGCCCCGCGTCGCCGCCGAAATCGTGGACATGGTGATCCAGGGGTTCGGCGGCGGCGGTTTCGCCGACAGCCTGCTCGCCATGTCGTTCGCCTACGCCCGCACCACTCAGGTGGCCGACGGACCGGACGAGGTTCATGCCAATCAGCTCGGCCGCCTGGAGCTGGAGCGCTACAAGGGCCAGCCGCCCAGCCGCAGTGGTGGTTTTCCCGGCGTGGTGATCGCGCAGGGGCTGGATTACGAGATCGCCGACGCGGACGCGCCAGCTCGGGTTTCTTCTGTCGGGGGCTGGCAGGGTTGAAAGGCGGCCTGCGTCCGGTCCACAGATGGACTTTTTCGACACCCTAGTAGAGGAAACATGCGTTCGTGTTACAAGTAGCACGCGCGTGAGGCGCGTCTTCGGGCGTGCTCAGGAGTCACGATGGCGGGGATGCGCGCTTGATCCGACATCGTTCTGCCAGAGCGGAATATATGACGAGACACGCGCCTCCCCTCGAGGCTGTCGAAGCGTTCATAGTCGCGGCGCATTCCGAGAGCTTCAGACTCGCCGCAGAGAAACTTTCTCTCAGCCCATCCGCGTTCTCACGCCGGATTCAGACGCTGGAAGGTTTCCTGCGCGTGCCATTGTTCGACCGGGACTCGCGCGCGGTAACGTTGACGGCCATGGGCGAACAATATCTTCGTACCATCGAGCCTGCCGTCAATGCGATCCGCCGCGCAACGGTCGATCTGCGCGCCGATCGCGTCAGCGGACCGATCCGCATCATGACGCCGCAATCGTTCGCCATCGGCTGGCTACTGCCGCGGCTGCCTGCCTATCAGCGACAGAGCGCCGACGCCAAACCTCCCGTTGAGTTGACAATAGGCCGCGATCTGCGCGAATTGGGTCGCGGACTGGCCGACATAGCCGTCGTGGTCGCCGCGGCGCCGCTCCAAGGGTGGGAATGCGAGGAGCTGGTCGAGATCGATGGCATCGCCGTCTGCGCTCCCGTCATGGCGGACGGCCGCCCACCGCCGGCGCGCCTCGAGGACCTGCATCGCTATCCCATTCTGCAAGTCTTCAAGCCGGAGGGCATCTGGGATACCTGGCTGAAGAACGAAGGCTACGACGGGCCGCCGTTGCACAAGCCGATTCAGTTCGGCTCCGCCATTCTGATGTACGAGGCCGCAGCGGCTGGAATGGGCGTGGCGCTGGCCGCGCCACTGCTCGTAGATCGTTTGCTCAAGGAAGGGCGCCTGCAGCGATGCATTCGCGGCCGCGTCTCGCTCAACGTGAAATATTTCCTCATCTATGCGGATGAGAGTGTGCGCCGGCGCCCCGCTGTTCGCCGCCTCGTCTCCTGGATACATACGGAGATCAACCGCTCGACGGCGCAGATCGCGGCGAAGGATGAAACATCGCACTCGCCCGCCGAGACAGTCGCGCGCGATCTGTCACCAATTGGCTCGTAGCGTCACGCCAAAAGTACGGGGCTCGCCCTCATTGCGCGCACCGGCCCATGACGGACACTGACGCAGCCGAAGACGGCGACGACGTACCCTACTATCCCGACCTGATAAAGATGGCACACAAGCTGGTCCGAAAAGCCGTTAACCGGCTCGACTCGGTCTATAGATACCCGGTAATGGAGTCGCTAAAGAAAGTCGTCAGTCATCAGCGCTAGAGCGCAAATAAGAACGACCAGCGAATCGCCCCCTCTTCACGCCGTTCAACAGATTTGCGACGCAATTCGGGCCGCCGTATGTGCGGCCTCCTTTTCTTCCTTTGCTCTCGTCGTTCAAGCAAATAGACGCAAAGTAAATGTCTCCTGATCTTCGACCAATTCGGGTGCGGTGTTGTTGTGCCTTTTCATTCCTGAAATAATCTTGAAAGGCACACCCATTCCCATGTGCTCCAGATAGCGGTAGTCCCGCATAACTTCCTTAAGGAGCTCATTCCTAGCAGCTCGGCATCCCGTCCGCATTCGATCCGGCGTGATCCCATTTGGAAGCCGACCAGGGGAAATGATTTCCAGACGATTGCTATAAATCGCAAGCTCGATATCGGAGCCTGAAAGAAGATAGTCGCGGTGAATGAGGGCATTCACGATTGCCTCGCGGACGACTTCCTTCGGATAAGTTGGTCGATCTACCCTCTGACCACCGACTATAGCTGCCGCGCTAGTTGTATTGCGGCCGATAAACTCCAACGCCTGCTCGACCACGCCATTTTCAACAATCTCGGCATTTACATCCAGCAGTGCGGTCATGGGGCCTCTTATTTTTGTCCTTTCTCGCGCTGCATAGTCCTTCTCGACTCCCTGAAACGCGGCCGCATCGATGCCAGCCTGAGGCAGAAAACGATTTGGCGTTCTACCAAAAAGCAGCATTCCCGCAACCGTGACTCCATCCTCTGTCATGATCTCTGCATTTGTCAGCAGAGTGCGCCACGCGACTTCGTCTTCAATTGGTGGTGCAACCTGATGACGGATACGACTGAAGTAATCCTGCAGCCTTCTGAGATCCAGATCTCCGACCGTAGCACCTGAGACCGGTCGAAGCTCAGCGCGAAAAGAGCCCCGCTGTTGAAAAAGGCGCCCAAGCTCCTCAGGGCTGGGCTCTCTGCTCTGTGTACCAACTCGGATGTAATAAGTATTCCGATTATTGTGCCAAACACTATGAACATCATATCCAGCAGTAACGCGAACAAGTGCCACATCCTTGCCGTCTGCCACGTTTCGGACAATCTCAAAAAACGGAATTATGCCCGGTCGAATTTTGTCCCGGCATGCCGTCATAACCCACTCTTCGATGTTCGGGCGCGTTACGCCCGAAATGCTTCCATCGTCTTCCACTCCAAGGAGAACTGTACCTCCGCGCAAATTTGAGAAAGCGACCAGTTCCTTCGCCAGCGCGTGATTCTCTATGACGTCCCGCTTGAACTCGACGCCGGAATTTTCAGGGTTACTAATGATCTCCAAGAGCTCTGTACGCGTCGTCATTGCTTAGAACCCGTACTTTGAGCGGCGCATTTCGAAAGCATCCTTGCCACCCTCCAAGATCTCCTCGACTAGTTCCCTTAATGGCTTTGAATCGATGGACGCCATGTGTTCCGGAGAAATCTTCGCATGACCTTCTCGACCGTCCCCGGATGCGGCAAGACCTAATATCAGTTCCGCGTCGCCGAGAACCGGAATATTTGCGTTGTGCGTTGATAGTACGAACTGGCGACGTCGCTTCTCTTGCCGCATGATCGGCACGACACCTTCAGTGATAAAACGATTGTCAAGATCATCCTCTGGCTGGTCAACGACGAGTGGCGCATCTGACTCTAACAGCAACAGCAATAGAACGGCCGTCGCCTTTTGCCCAGTAGACAGTTCTTCCAACGTCTGCCAACTTGCATGATTCCCTTCCGGCGCAGTGTTCAACTCAATCTTAGTAGTCGGCCGAAGATCAAGCTCCTCAATACGCATAAACAAATCCAGATCGGCCTGAGCCAATCGTTCTGCCGATCCAGGCGGCAGATTGTAATTCTTCATTAAAGATTCTTTTCCTTCTCGGCAACGCTGAGAAAACTCAGGAAGCGAGAGCTGCTCAACAGCCATGAGCCGATCTAGTGCGGCATTCATGTTGCCGCCAACTTCGCGAAGCAACTGCTCTAGCGGCTCGCGGTTTCCCGCCATCGTGACCTCAACTCGAACACGATCATTCAGCTTGCGGGAAACTTTTTTGGCTGCCCTCTGGATCTCCCGATACTCGGCTGCTTTCGAATCTTCCCATTCTGACAGTAGATTTCGCCGATGCGCTTCATGACTTACCAACTCACGCCTTAGGGATTCTTTTCGCTCCCTCAATGGCCGAAGACTCTCAATTTGCTGACGCAGTCGAATAAATTCGGCACCATCGATCTTACTTTTCTGCAGCTCTCTCAAGAGCTTTTCGTAGGTCTCTTCAATAGCCTTACGAGACTCCTTCCATCGAATCTTTGTGCCAGACAGAGCTACATCAGCAACTGCCAGTTTGGCAGATAGCTGCTCCGCAATTGCACGAAGATCTGCACTGAAAGCATTCAGCGCCGTTTCGATCTCACCCAGTAAGGCCGCATTGGGCAGCCCTTCAAGAGCCTTTGCCGACACGAAAGCAGTGTCTATTGGAATGCTATCCCTTAGCTCCTTTTGCAGCGCGCGTATGGCATCTACGCGTTCAGCCGCGTTCGTGAAAATACTCTCTTCCCGGATTACTAGAGTGCGCTCCCTTAGACGCTCCTCGAGCCCTGCGTCTTGAAAGCGCTTTTGAGTTTCCTCCAACCCCGGTAGCGCGGCAAGACGATCGTCGAGGCTTTTGAGCTCTCTACGAACGTCTACAATTCGACTGCGCGAGCGTCCAAGCTCCAATTGCAACGTTATTTTTCGACCTCCAAGGTCGGGATCTTGGTCCACAAACCGCTCAAGCAACAGCGTAAGTTTCTCTCGACTCTTGGTCAGTTCAGAGATTTCATGCTGCCCGAAGACCTCAACGCCGGGCATGATGTCTTTGGTCGTTAAAGTCAGCACCTCGCCCACCTCATCTTTCACGACGGGTGGATTTGGTACTGACCGTTCAATTGTATAAATACGCGTCGCTGGCTTATGTGACCGCACGAGCAACGAAACCTTGGTTCCGGCGCGAAGCACATGCTTTAGGACACCGTCATGCGCCTTGCGCGCATCTTCACCAAGAGCTTCAAGTCCGAGTACGTACCGGATGCTTTCTATGATCGTCGACTTTCCAGTTCCTCTCCCTCCAACAAGCACGTTGAGATTACTGTTGAAATGAATGGAAGTGTCACTCAGAAATCCGCCTTCCCAAGTCATCGCCACGAACTCAGCATGAGGCTCGGGCTGCTGATCGCTGTTCAGGCGGATACGGGATTGGGGATCAAGAAATGCTTGCCGCAGCGCTTCAACTGAAAGAGTTGACATCTTGATAAAGCAAGACGCGCCATCCTTACGCAAATCGGAGGGACTGTTGACATCCGAAGCGTTTATGACTGCCACGGGTCTGTTTCTGAAGTAGTCGCCGCCTTTATTTTCCAGAATCGATCGCAGATTTTCCGGAGCCTGGGAAATTGGCCCAGGCAGCGCGCACGCTAAAAGATCGCCAGACTTCCAGACATTGACACGTGTACTCCCCGAGAGCTTCTTCAGCAAGCCGCCATCGCCTGCGACATGAGCAGCAATGCAAGTTGCACCCCAAGTCTTGGCACAGCTTAGAAGCTCACTAGAGTCAAGATTGCCAGTGGGTGAAGCCGCATTAGGGTCATGGACGCCGCACTCACCGATGAACCGCTCAAGTCCGTGCTCTTTGTCGGCATCAAAGAGACACAGGAAGTGCACACCATCCTTGCTCACTGCTTCGAACCCGAAGAAGGCAAAGATGCCGGCCTGTCGGGCAAATCTCACCAAGCCAATAGAGTCTTTGACGCGATAGTGATCCGTCACGCCAATCACCTCGATCCCGAGTTCCTGGCAAGTAGCAACTATTGCAGCGTTGTATTGATCCTCGGTTTGGAACCCAGTCTGCTTGCCGTGCCTCGACAGATACGCGAAAGGATTGACTTGCAATGCGCAGCGGTAGAAGCGTGCGCCATTAGGCAAACTGAGCGCGCTTTTAAGCCGACTCGACCGCGTTTCGCGCACGATCGACTTTTCTCCCACGCGAGGTTGAGAATTCATGGTCGATGCCTTTCAGCTTGGCGGGGAATGAGCGGCCATTGGTCAGCGACATACCTTTCAGCAGCTTCCCGCACTACCCAAGCTACAGAGACCTTTTTGCTCTTCGCGATAGCCTGAAGAGCCTCATAGATATCCGGAGGGAACGTCACCGACGCGCGCGGCGCAGCGCTACCACTGTTGCGACTGTCATTTTCCATCGCACCACCATACACCATCGTGGTGCAAGACTCCTACGCTGGCCCAAGGCCCCGTGACAAGATTTACGTAAGACCACTGAGCATTATTTGCTAAATGGTCAGGGCAACGTTTCATCCCAGGAGTAGCACCGGTGTAGCACCGAAAAATTTGCGAAAAATGTAAATCGAAACCGAAGGAATTTAAGCCTATGTTTCTAGAGAGGAAAATTGGTGGGCCGTGTAGGGATCGAACCTACGACCAATTGATTAAGAGTCAACTGCTCTACCAGCTGAGCTAACGGCCCACGTGTCGCGATGAATTGCGCGGTGGCGACCGGCGGGAGTACGCCGACCTGCGGAGCCGGGGAGTGTAACAGACTCGAAATGGATTTCGGAAGGCGAAAATCATGGCGAAGCTGTCACGTCGGCGCAGGACGGACGGAACGCGGTCGCGGCCAGGAGGCACGAGGCTGCGACGAATCGTTCGATCAGGGCAGGCGCCATTGCAGCGCGACAGCACCTCGCAGAGCGACAGCTTGCCGATCTGCAGGCAAGCGTTGCCATGTCAACAGTCGCCTTTGCGAGTGTCGATACGGCCAGGCAGAAACAGAGGGAAAAGAAGGTGGGGTGGACGATGGGGCTCGAACCCACGACGACCGGAATCACAATCCGGGGCTCTACCAGCTGAGCTACGTCCACCACTGGCCAAATCAAACTACATCGGCAAAACATCGCGCCGGGCTCGCCAGCCAAGCGCCGATGGCGCGCCCGGCAGGGCTCGAACCTGCGACCCCCGGCTTAGAAGGCCGGTGCTCTATCCAGCTGAGCTACGGGCGCATGTGTCGTCCGCGTGTTGGGTGAAGTGGTCGGGGCGGAGGGATTCGAACCCCCGACCCTCTGCTCCCAAAGCAGATGCGCTACCAGACTGCGCTACGCCCCGCCAGCATTCAGCCAATCGAACCGCTGCTCCATTCTGACCTAGTAGGCGACCTACCGCGCGCGGGACAGCGAATGATACGGATGGGTCGCCGCAGCGTCAATTTTGACTGCAGCCCCTACTGAACAGGGCCGCCGCGGGAAAGGCGCTGTCGTGCCCGTGGCCGCTACTGCCGGCGCCATACGGTGCTGCCAGGCTTATCTTCCAGGATGATGCCGGCATCGGTGAGCACCTTGCGGATCCGGTCCGCTTCCTTGAAATCTTTCGCCTTGCGCGCGGCCAGGCGTTGCTCGATCAGTGCGTCGATGGCGGATTCCGTCAACTGGCCCTCGTCCGACGCATCCGTTAGTCCCAGCGACTTCTGCAGGAACTCCAGCGGCGGCAGGCGCAGGATACCGAGCGCATGGCCGAGGTGCAGGAGTTCAGCTGCCAGCTTCGACGCCAGCGCGCCCTCGCCTCCATGTTTCGCGCGATTGACTTCAGTGGCCAGGGACTGCAAGGACGCGAGCGCATCGGGCGTGTTGAAGTCGTCGTCCATGGCTGTTTCGAATTGCTTCGTCGCATCGCCGGCGACGACTTCGATCGATGGCTCGACGTCGCGCAACGCATTGTAGAGACGGCTGAGAGCCGCATCCGCCTGCTCGATCTGCACCAGCGAATAGTTGATCGGCCCGCGATAGTGGCTGGCGAGCAGGAAAAAGCGCAGCACTTCCGGATCGCGCACGTGTCCCGAATTCAGCACGTCGCGGATGCGGAAGAAATTGTTGAGCGACTTCGACATCTTCTCGTTGTCGACGTTGACGAAGCCGTTGTGCATCCAGCAGTTCGCGAAGCTGGCGCCGGTGGCGGCACACGATTGGGCGATCTCGTTTTCGTGATGCGGGAACATCAGGTCGGCGCCGCCGCCATGGATGTCGAAGCGCGGACCGAGCAGGTCGAACGACATCGCCGAGCATTCGATGTGCCATCCCGGCCTGCCCTCGCCCCATGGCGACACCCAGGAGGGCTCACCGGGCTTGGCGCGTTTCCAGAGAACGAAATCGACTGGATCGTGCTTCGATTCATCGACCGCGACGCGTGCACCGACCCGCAAGTCTTCGACGTTCTTGCCGGACAGCTTGCCGTAGTCGGCGAACTTGGCGACCGAGTACAGCACATCGCCGTTGTCGGCGACGTAGGCGTAGCCCTTGTCGATCAGCGTCTGGGTCATCGCGATGATGCTGGGCACATGCACCGTCGCCTTCGGCTCGTGATCGGGAGGCAGGATGTTCAACCGTGCGTAGTCTTCATGCATCGCTTGCGTGAACCGATCCGTCAGCGCCTGCACCGACTCGCCATTTTCCGCCGCGCGCTTGATGATCTTGTCGTCGATGTCCGTGATGTTGCGGACGAATTCGACCTGGTAGCCACGATATTGCAGGTACCGCCGCGCGACATCGAAAGCGACCTTCGATCGAGCGTGTCCGACGTGGCAGAAGTCGTAAACCGTATCGCCGCACACATACATGCTCACGCGTCCCGGTACCAGGGGGCGGAACTCTTCTTTCCTGCCGGCGAGCGTATTGAATATCTGCAGCATCAGTTTCGTGCCAGTTCTTGAGCTTTGGTCAGCCGCGAGGAAACTTCCGCGGGCGGAATCAACG
>Ga0068861_100000796_pt1 | contig 18995 bp, 15 predicted proteins | sample KBSSwiS42_FD_66593 | JGI IMG/M metagenome (GOLD analysis project Ga0068861, IMG submission 66593) | Switchgrass rhizosphere microbial communities from Kellogg Biological Station, Michigan, USA - KBS Switchgrass S4-2 | ecosystem: Host-associated > Plants > Roots > Rhizosphere > Soil ...
AGCTCTGGATGAGGGCGCGTGTGGTCAGGCCGCCGACAGCGCGGCGGCCTTCACGGAGACGTAGCGTTTCCGGACTCCGGTGCCAGCCGGTGGTGAGCGGGCTCATCCTGGCGACTTCCAGGACCGAACGGCACGAGCCCACCACTCGCTGCCGGCAGCGAGCTCAGTGTGGGACGTTCGGCGCGAGCACCGTGTACGTGGCGAACACGGGATTGGCCTGTACGCCGACCTTTGCCACTGCCACGCCCTGGCGGTTGACGCCGGTGATCTCGACGAAACCGGGCGGGATGTGGATGAACCCGCCGACGCCGCTCGCGTCCGTTTCAGTGGCCGTGTTGCTGAGCACGCCGCTGTCGAAATACAGTGAGTCCGCCACAGCCTCGTGTTCGGCGATCTGGAGCGACACGCCGGACGCGAGCTTTCCGTCGCAGTCGACGACGGCCATGAACACCGAGCCCGTGCCGGGCATGAGCGAGCCTCCCGCCGCATCGAGCACGAGGGGCAGAGCCGCCGTCGGGTAGAGCTGGAGCGGGATCGGCACCTCGACATCCGCGACGACGGGCGGGTTGAAGAACCACATGGCCGGAGCGTAGATCGGCACATTGCAGGCTGCGCTGGGCGCCGCCTGATCGCACTCGGGGGCGAGCTGGCAGGCCAGCGCGCCCGCCGCGCCGCCGAAGACGTTGCTGTCATAACAGGGCGCGACGCCCGTCGACACCTCGAGGTAACCATCAAAGCCGCGCGCCCCGGTGGGGACGGTGAACTCGATCTGGCCCCCTTTGTCCTGGATGTCGTTCTGGCGCGGGCTGAGGCAGCCCACGTCGAGCTTGTCGCACAGGCGGGAGTGCAAGCCCCTGACGGGCAGCGTGCAGTTCGAGATGAAGTCGCAGGCCTGGAAGCGGACGGTGGCGGTCGAGGAGCTCGGCAGCGGGGGTGCGGCGGGCTTGTCGAGGCAGCGCCAGGGCCCGGAGGGGGCCAGCGACAGGCTGCTCGAGTCCGGCAGGTCGAGGACCTCGGCGCAGCCCGCGAGTGACCCGAGGACGAGCGGCAAGGCGGCCATGCCCGCGCGGTGTGCGCGCATCACCATGAGCCCGCCAGCTCCAACGACCAGCCGCCGGGACTCGGCGCGAGGCCCGCGCCGAGCTCGAGGCTGCCGGCCGCCGCCTGCTCGGGTCGTTCCGAGGGCTCACCGCCCAACCAGAAGTAGCAGGCCGCGCCGAGCGCCAGCAGAGCGCCGCCAGAAGCGAGGCCGATGGTCGAGAGCAGCGCGTGATCGGTCGCCTTCTCGGCAGCGTTGATGCCGCGCTGCTCGCGGCACAGGCTCCCGTCGCAAAGGTCCCGCGACGTACGCGCGTCATGCATGGCAGCGAGACCGAAGCCGGCGCCGACGCCGAGGGCGACGACGCCGGTCGCAGCCATGACGACGCCCGTCACCTCGGTGGTGGTCCAGCCGCGCGCAGCAGCCAGCGGGAGCGGCGCCGCGAGGGCCGCAGTCGCCCGAGGCGGGGCGGGCCGCTCGGCGGCAAACTCGGCGTCGCGCAGCGCGCTCAGCCGCTCGTTGGCGAGCGGGATGCGTTCGGCGACAGCTCCGGGATCGCCGATGTAGCGCCGATAGAAGTTGATGGCGAGCGGTCGATCCCCGAGCTTGGTGTCGTAGATGCGAGCGACGTTGTACAGGATATCGGCGTTGGGGGCGGCGTCGTAGGCTTCGATGTACAACGCGACGGCCTCGGCGAAGCGCTTGCCCTGATAGGCCTCGAACGCCTGAGCAGCCTTTTGCTCGGCCAGGGTGACGGCACCGTCGGCTGGAGCCCCGTCGAGCTCGCGAGCGAGGGCAGCTCGCGGCCATGCTGCAATCAGGCAAGCAAGTAGGAGATAAGAGCGCCCTCGCGGGCGGCGCGCTGCTTCAATGTGCATATTCATTTGGCGATATTCATTCGAGGACCTGCACTCGAGGCGTGCGCGCCTCGATGACCTGTACCTGCGGTGATGTCTTGGCTTGCGTCGCCTTCGCGACGGACGGAGAGTCGTCGCTGGGACCTCGCTCGCGCGCCCGCGCCGGGGGGGACGGCGCTGCTGGAGACGCACGGCGGTGCGGCACGCCCTTCGCAGGCGCGCGCTCGGCGCTGCCCTCGTCGGAAGCCGCGGCCAGTTCGACGGGCTCGTTCGCCGCGGGATCGGGCTGCGAGCCTCCGATCGCGTGGCTCACGGGCACACGAGCGACGGTGCGCTCGAGCAACACCCGCCCGGCGGGTGGCGCGCCGACAAAGTACAGGCTTCGCGTCTCGTAGCCGGGTGCCACGAAGCGCAGCTCATGCATGGCTCCGTCTGGCATCGGAGCGAGCTCCAGGCGCCCGACGCCGGCGAGCGCCTGGTCGAGCCAGATTTCCGTGTTCGCAGGCTCGCTCTCGAGCGCCGCGAACGAAATGACGGGCAGCTCGCGTGGCGTCGGGGTGACGCCGGGCGCTGCAGCCGGCGCTCTCGGCAGCGAGGGAGGCGGCAAGAGCGATTTGGTGTGCTGCGCCCGCTCCGGTTCCGGTGCCCTTGCCTGCTCGCCTTCGGGCGCACCGCGCAGACGGCCGAAAGCAAAGGCTGCCAGGACCAGCGCCGCGAGCAGCACACCGCCGCCGAAGTACTCGGCGCGCAGCCTGTGGGCTGCCGGCCATCCGCGCAGCGGGGTCGCGTGTGATCCATGCCCTTCTTCCGCCCGCGCTGCGAAGAGCGAGTTGCGAAAGGGCTGCTCCACCGGCGTGCCGGGGGGCGAGGCTGCCAGCGCGGCCTCGAGCTGCGCCACGTCGCTGACGCGACCCGGGCCCGCCATGGGGGCACGCAGGAGCTCGTGCATCGGCCTGACGATGCGGTGCGGACGATCGACAGGGTCGAAGTCGATGGTCACCGCGCCACTCGAGAGCTGGAGCATCTCGTGCAAGGCTCGTTCGGCCGTCAGCTGCCCCCAGTCCGCATCGACGATGCTGCCGGCGCTGCACCAGATGTTGCCGCTGCCGCCCGCTCGCGTGCGGACGCGGATCGCGGCATCGGAACCGTTGGTGTAAATCCAGCGCAGCCAGCCGCGCAGCGAGAGGTGACGGATCACCGAGGTGAAACCGACGCCGTTGCGCTCGGCAGCGCCTTCGACAGGCGGGCTCGAAGCAGCGCTGGCCGCTCCGTGGGCTGGTGGCGCTCGCGGTCGCCGCGGCGGCGCCGTGGAAACGTTGGCCGGGGCCGTGAACGCGGGCTCCGTCGCAGACGTGGCGGGCAGCGGCGGCGGCGAGCTCGGCGCCGGTTCGCTGCTGCTCGTCTCGTGCAGAGCCGTCTCCTGCAGTGGCTCGTCCGCGCGTTCGTCTCCCCCGACATGCATGGCTACTAGAGGAATCGTCATATCTCCCGCGTCCGTGAGCGGCTGAGACCTGCCTCCGCCTCCCTCCGCCCTCCAAGACCCGCAGTGTAGACCCGGCGCAGCATACCTTCAAATTCAACACGTGGTGCTGCGCGGTTTGCCGCAGAGGCGTTCGAGCGGCGTTGCTGCGCGCGCATTTTTTCGTCGGCGGCTGTTTGTTAACCGAGAAAGGCTTATCTCTCGGTCGCGGCGGGTCGCTAGAGCGCGGGCCTGAGCACGGCCCAGACGCGCTCCGCCACGAGCTGGGTGCCTTCGGCGGTCGGATGAATGCCATCTTGCTGGTTGAGCTCGGGGTGGCCCGCTACGTCGGCGAGCGGAAATGGGATCAAGGTCACGTGTTCCTGCTCGGCCAGGCGCGGAAAGACGGCGGCATAGTGCCGGGCATAGTCCGCCCCCAGGTTGGGAAAGGTCTCGAGCGCCCACAGGAAGATCTTGGCGCCGGGCTTGCGTTGCCGGGTGCGGCGGATGAGCTGGCGCAGGTTGTCTTCCAGGGCGTCGAGAGATAGTCCGCGCAGCGCGTCGTTCGAGCCGAGACCGATCACCAGTGCCCAGAGCTCGATCGGATCGCGAAAGTACCAGTCGATGCGTGCCAGGCCGCCCGCCGTGGTATCGCCCGAGCGCCCCGCGTTGATGGCGCGATAGGCGAGCCCGGCGGCGTCGAGCCGCTGCTGGATGCGGGCCGGCAAGGCCTCGCTCGCGGGCAAGCCCAGCCCGGCGGTGAGACTGTCGCCCAGAAACACGATCGCGGGAGCGTCGGGGCCGGCGCCCGTTGCGAGCGCCGAGCCCGCGCGCGAGCTGGCGATCAGGCGCGCGAGCGTGTCGGGCCGATTGCTGATGATGCCGTCCGCGCCCGCCGCCAGCAACGCGCGCTGCGCGGGCTCCTCGTCGACCGTCCAGTAGTGCACCAAGAGGCCCTGCCGATGAGCATGTTGAATGAATTCGGACTTCGTGATGCCGAGCCAGTCGAGCACCGGCAGCTGCAGCACGGCGTACTCCCCCGCGCAGCCCTTGCCGATCAGGTAGCAAGCGTAGAAGCCGAGCGCCTCGCGAAATGACGCGGAGGTAGCGACCGCGCCGTGGCTCGCGCGCCGGAACTCGCGCAGCATCTCGCCGTGCATGCTCGCCACGAGCACGCGCCGCTCCGCTCCCGCCGCCCGGATCAGCTCGGCCAGCGCGCGCGCCGCCGCCGGGTCCTCGTCTTTCAGCTCCAGGTTGAGGTGCGCCTCGGGAAAGTGCGCCAGCACATCCTCGAGCCGCGGCGGCGCTCGCGGCTCGCTCCGCGCCTGCACCTCCGCCCAGGACATCTCCGCCCAGCGCTCGGGCAGCCCGAGCGTGCGCTCGAGGCTCGCGTCATGCGCGACGACCAGCACGCCGTCGCGAGTGCTCCGCAGATCCAGCTCCAGCACGTCAGCCCCCTCCGAGAGCGCGAGCGCGTAGGCTGCCAGAGAGTGTTCGGGGGCCTGCTTCGAGGCGCCGCGGTGCGCCAGGTCGAGGACCTTGGGCAGTCCGGCAAAGAATGGCAGCTCGGCGGCATTTCGGCCGCTCGGGGGCTTGGCATCCGAGCAGACTCGACCCATGATGACGCCAGCGACGAGCATGCCGAGCAACAGCAGCCCGAGCAGTACGACTGCCAGTTTCTTCACGATGGTCCGCCCTCTATAACAAACCGCCCTCTATAGCCTAGGAGCGCCACAAAGGAGCGCCGTAGCACGGGAGGGCAGGAGCACATGAGCGGCCGGATCGAAGTGCACAGCCTGGGTCGGGACTACCGAGACGGCAAGCAAAGCCTGACGGTGCTCGACAACGTCGATCTGCTGATCCAGCCGCGCGAGTTCGTGGCCATCACCGGCCCTTCCGGCAGCGGCAAGTCGACGCTCCTGGGCTTGATGGCCGGGCTCGATCGGCCGACGCGCGGCCAGATCATCATCGACGGCACGGTGCTCACCGATCTGGACGAAGATCAGCTGTCGGCCTTTCGTGGCCGTCATATCGGTTTCGTATTTCAGAGCTTCCAGCTCATTCCGACGCTGACTGCGCTCGAGAACGTGCGCATCCCGGCCGAGATCCTGGGAGACGCCGCGCTCGCGGCGCGTGCGCCCGAGCTGCTCGAGCGCGTGGGCCTCGCCGATCGCGCACGCCACTATCCATCCCAGCTCTCCGGCGGCGAGATGCAACGCGTGGCGCTCGCCCGCGCCAGCATCACGCGGCCCTCGGTGCTGCTCGCCGATGAGCCCACTGGCAACCTGGACGCGGCGGCGGGCAAGCTCGTGCTCGATCTGCTGCTCGAGACCTGCGCGGACTCGACGCTGGTGCTGGTCACGCACAACACGGAGCTGGCGGCGCGCGCCGAGCGCGAGCTGTGCATGCGCCACGGCCGCATCGAGCGCGTGCTCGAGCGCCACGCGCGACCGGTGCCCGTGTGATCCCGCTCGGCGTCGCGCTGCACCTGGCGCGCGCCGAGACGCGCCGGGCGCGCGGCACGCTCGGCTTTTGCATGCTCTCGATCGCGCTCGGCGTGCTGGCGATCACGGCCATTCGCACGCTGACGCACAGCCTGCGCGACGACATCGGGGCGCAGGGGCAGACGCTGCTCGGCGCCGACCTGTTGCTCGATAGCCCCCAGCCGCTCGAGCGGGAGCAGGCGCGCGCGCTCGTCGATGATCTGCTCGCTCAGGGTGCGCGGGCGGCAGTCTCCGTGCGCTTCTACTCGATGCTCGCGCGCGCCCGCGAGCAGGCAGGCCTGCCCGCCACGCAGCTGGTTCGCGTGCGAGCCGTCGGGGACGGCTTTCCGTTCTACGGCAGCATCCAGAGCTTGCCGCCGGAGCAGTGGGCGCGGCTCGGCGAGCAGCCGGCCGTGCTCGTCGACCCGAGCGTGGCTCAACGGCTCGGGCTCGCGCCCGGTGATCGGGTGCGGCTCGGCCAGCTCGACGCGCTCGTGCTCGGTCAATTCGTCAAGGCGCCGGGCAGCCCCGCGGCGGAGTTCTCGATGGCGCCGTACGTCTTCATGCACGAGCGCTGGCTCTCGGCGACGGGCCTGCTCGCGAACGGCAGCCGCATTCAGTACGAGCGGCTGTTCGCGCTGCCCGCCGCTCGCGCCGAGGCGTGGAAGGAGCGCCACTGGGACGAGGCGCTCGCCGCGCACGTCGGCGTGCGCACCTCAGAGGAGGCCGCCGCCAACGTGCGGCGGTTTCTGACGCGGCTCTCGCGCTTCATGACGCTGGTCGGTCTGGTGACGCTGTTTCTGGGCGCGCTCGGCATCGGTTCGGCGCTGCACGCCTTCATGCGCAGCAAGCTCGATCACGCGGCCGTGCTGCGTTGCCTCGGCGCGACCTCGCGCGATGTGTTCCTGGTGTATGCGTTGCTGGCGCTCGGCATCGCCGGGCTCGGCAGCGCGCTCGGCGCTCTCTTGGGAGCGTTTGTCCCGCTCGCGTTCGTGGGCATGTCGAGCGGCCTCGGCGTGGAGCTGCTGCCGGCCGAGCTCAGCCTGCGTCCGAGCGCGGCGGCCGTGCTGCATGGCGCGCTCGCCGGCGTGCTGGCGACGTTCGCCTTCACGCTGCTGCCGATCTTCCGCACCGCCAGCGTCTCGCCGCTGCGCGTGCTCGGGCGCACCGGCACGGCTCTGCCCCTGGCCCGCTCGCGCCGCGCCGCGCTGCTCGGCTTCGGCGCGGCGCTCGGCGCCGTCTTCGGGCTGTCCGCAGCGGAGACCGAGTCGGCCCGCGTCGCGCTCGCCTTCACGGCGGGTATCGTGCTGGCGCTGGGCGTGTTGTTCGTCCTCGGCTGGGCGATCCGGGCGCTCGCACGCCGCCTCGGGCCTCGCTTGCCCAGCTTCCGGCTGCGCCAGGGCGTGGCCAATCTCGAGCGTCCCGGCAATCAGACCAGCGCCGTGATCGTGGCGCTGGGGCTCGGCTTCGTGCTGCTCGGCACGTTGCTCATCGTGCAGCGCTCGCTCGAAGGCGTGCTGGCGATCGAGGCACGCAGCGAGCTGCCGAATCTGTTCGTGATCGACATTCAGCCCGACCAGCGGGCAGACGTGGAGGCCGAGCTCAGCGCCGTGAGCACGGAGCAGCTGAGCTTCAGTCCGATGATCTCGGCGCGCATCGCGGCCGTCGACGGCCGCGCCGTCGACCAGAGCGGGGTGCTGCGCGACGACGTGCAGCGCGGCTGGGAAGACCGCATGCGCACGCGCGAATACTTCGTCTCCTACCGCGAACAGCTGTTGCCGTCCGAGCAGCTCACGAGCGGCCGGTTCTGGTCGGGGCGACCCGAGCGGCAGGAGGCCTCGCTCGACAAGGGCCTGGGCGAGGCGCTCGGCATCGCGCTGGGCGATACGCTGCGTCTCGACATCGGGGGCCTGCCGCTCGAAGCGCGCGTCACCAGCTTCCGCGACATCCACTGGCAGGCGCTGCGGCCCAACTCCATGATCCTGCTGTCGCCGGGGGAGATCGAAGCGGCCCCGAAGATGTTCGTGGCCTCGCTGCGCGTCGCGACGGCGCCTCGGCGTCAGGCCTTGCAGGCCGGGCTCGTGGCGCGTCACCCCAACCTGAGCGTGGTGGACGCGGCGGAAGCGGCGCAGACGGTGCTCGCCATCGTCTCGCGCGTGGCGCGCTTGCTCACGGGGCTCGGCACGCTGGCCCTCGTGGTGGGCGCCGTGATCCTCGCCGGCGCCGTCGCCGCGGGGCGCTTCGCGCGCCAGCGGGAGGCCATGCTGTTCAAGGTGCTCGGAGCCTCGCGCGCCGACCTGCGCTGGATCCTCGGCACTGAATACGCGCTCCTGGCGCTGCTCGGCACGCTCGCCGGCTGGCTGCTGGCGGAGGTCATCGGGCGCGTGGCGGTGCCGCGCTTGTTCGATGCTGCGGCGGACGTGCCGTACGGTGCGCTCGGGTTGCTCGGGGTCTCGGCGCTGCTGCTGAACACGCTGGTCGGGCTGTTCGTCGGGCGGCGCGTCTCGGATCAGCCGCCGCTCTCGGTCTTGCGAGAGGAGTGAGGGCCCACTGTCCCGCGCCCGTGGCAGCGCCTCGGGGTGCGGGGTGTCCCCGCCGAAGCTTCTCGCACCTGTCGCCGCCGCGTGCCGGCTGGGTGAACTCCGCGTGAAGACTGCGACCGTCGCGGCGAGTTTGCCGCCGCGACAAGGCTCTGTCGCAGAGACGGCGCTCAATGCCCTTCCAAGCCAATGCCTGACGCTTGGAGTCCGCTGCTCACTGGGTTGCTCGCGCTTTCTGCTCTGGGGCTGTGTGTCAGCACCGTCTGCCACGTGCTCGTGTGGCATATCGTGCGCCACCGCCGTCAGGCTGGTCCGAGCCCAGACTCTGTCACCATCCTGCGCCCGCTGTGCGGCGTGGATGCCTGTCTGAACGAGAACCTCGAGGCCTGCTCGCTGCAGAGCCATCGCCCGCTGAACATGGTGCTCGGGGTGGCCAGCCTCGACGATGCGGCGCTACCGGTGGCCGTGCGTTTCAGCCGTGAGAATGGCCAGCTGCCGACACGGGTCAGCGTGGGGGAGGACGAGAGCCTCGAGAACCCGAAGGTGGCGCTGCTCGAGCGCATGAGCTGGCACAGCGACGGAGACTGGGTCGTGGTCTCCGATTCCAACGTGCGCGTCCCGCCGGACTACGTGCGCGACGCGCTGGCACACGCGGCGCCGGACGTGGGCCTGATCACTCACCTGGTGGCGGGCTGTGGCGGACGCTCGTTTGGCTCCCTCGCCGAGAACCTGCAGCTGAACTGCTTCGTGGCGCCGGCGCTGTGCGGCGTGCGCTTCCTCGCGGGGCAGGTCTGCGTGATCGGCAAGAGTATGTTCCTGCGCCGCGAGGCGCTGCAGAAGATCGGTGGCTTCCAGTCGGCGGGGCACTTTCTGGCCGAAGACTACGTGATCGGTCAGGCCATCGTGCGCGCCGGCTATCGCGTGGTCATCGCCGCTCAGCCCGTGCCTGCCTGGCACGAGGGCTGGTCGCTCGGGCGCTTCGTGAGCCGGCACTTGCGCTGGGCCGTGATGCGGCGCTCGGTCTCGCGCAGCGCGTACGTCGTGGAGCTCTTGCTCAACCCGGCGCCGATCTTGCTGCTGCTCTGGCTGCTCTCCCATTTCCTGCACGTCCCGGCAGTGCACCCGCACTGGTTGCTGGCCGCGTTCGCGTTCGAACAGACGCTCGGCGCCATCAGCTTCACGCGCATGACCGGGCGCTGGGTGCCGCCGCCGGCGCTGCTCGTCAATCCGCTGCGCCAGTGGCTCACGCTCGGAATCTGGGTGCTCGGCTGGTTCGTGGAGACCGTGGAGTGGCGAGGAAAAGCTTATCGCGTCGGGGCGGGCAGCCTGCTCCGGCCAGCAACCGGCCCTGTGCCGGCGAGGGTCGTCGAACGATGAAATCCAATCCGCCCGTCGTTGCCAGCGTCACCATGGGCTACGGCCACCTGCGCGCTGCCTATCCACTCGCCGAACAGCTGGGAGTAGAAGTGGTGGCCGTCGACGAGCCGCCGCTGGCGCTGCCGAAGGAAGTGGCGCTCTGGGGCTGGGTGCGGCGCATGCACGAGCTGCTGTCGAAGCCCATGCCGATGCTGGGCCCGCTCGACCGCCACGCGCGTGGGCTGATGGATGCCCTGACCATGATCCCGCCGCTGCACGAGCGGCGCGATCACCGCAGCCCGACCTGGTCCGTGCGCCTGCTCGAGCGCATGATCCGTCATGGTCTCGGGCTCGGGCTGGTGGAGCACCTGCGCCACCGGCAGGCGCCGCTGGTGACGACCTTCTACGCTCCTGCCATCATCGCCGACCGGGCCGGCATCGAGCAGATCTATTGCGTCGTGACGGACGCAGACTGCAATCGCGTGTGGGCGCCGCTGGATGCGACACGCACCCGCATCCAGTACCTGGCGCCGAGTCCGCGCGTGGTGCGGCGCCTGCGCTCGTTTGGAGTTCCCGAGCGCAACATCTCGCTCACGGGATTTCCGCTGCCGCCGCTGCTCACGCAGAGCTCCGACACCAGCACACCCGAGCAGCGTCTGGCGGAGCGCATCGTGCGCCTGGATCCGCGCGGCGTCTTCCGTAGCTTGCACGGACCGGAGGTCTCGCTGCTGTTGCAGGGCAACGGCGCGCGAGAGAGCCGACCCAAGGGCACCGGTCCCGTGTACCTGATGTTCGCCGTGGGCGGCGCCGGTGCGCAAGCGGATCTGGTGGAACAGTTCCTGCCGTCGCTGCGGCCGATGATCCTGGGCGGGCAGTTGCGCTTGCAACTGTCGGCGGGCACGCGGCCCGAGGTGCGCAGCCGCTTCGTGGCCGCCGTCACCCGCTCGGGGCTCGAGCAGGCGCTGGAGCGCGACATCACGATCATCGACGGAGTCGACTTCAAGTCCTACTACGAAGCCTTCAACCGTGCCCTGCTGCGCACGGACGTACTCTGGACCAAGCCGAGTGAGCTCAGCTTCTACCCGGCGCTCGGCTTCGCCTGCATCCTGTCGCGGCCGCTCGGCTCCCACGAACGCTACAATCGGCGCTGGCTGCGCGAACACGGCGTCGGGCTCAAGCAGCAGCGCCTCGACCATGCGCAGGGCTGGATCGAGGAATGGCTGGAAGACGGCACGCTCGCGGCCGCGGCCTGGTCTGGCTTCGTGCGCTTGCCCAAGCATGGCACCGAGCAGATCGCCGAGCGCGTACGTGCCGGCATGGAACGACCGCACCAGGACGAACCGAGCCTGCCCACGCTGCCGCGCAAACAGGTGCAATGAGTCGGGTCGGGACCGGGGACAAAATAAACAACGCCAGGGCCGATGGCTCGGCCCTGGCGCGGGGTCAGGTGAGGACTGACCCGACCGCATCTCTGTCAGCGAGCGCTCAGGCGCTCGCGGTTTCTTCTGTCTTGGCGAAGATCTTCTTCGCCTTGTCCACCAGGCTGCCGCCCTTCACTTCCACCTTGCGAGCGCTGGCCGTTTGCACCTTGGGGATGCTGATGGTCAGAACGCCGTTTTCGGCGCGGGCCTCGATGGCATCTACATTGGTCCCCTGCGGTAGCACGAAGGAGCGAGTGAAGCTGCCGTAGCTGCGTTCGACGCGGCGATAGCCTTCGCGCTCTTCCTGATTTTCGTGCTTGCGTTCGCCGCGCAGGGTCAAGACATCATTCTCGACCTGCACGTCGACCTCGTTGGGGGCGATGCCCGGGATCTCGGCGCGCAGCAAGTAAGCTTGATCTTGCTCCAGCACATCGACGGCGGGCGTGAAGCTCGTGCTGGCGCGGCTCGGCGAGCCAGCAAAGAACAGCGAGCCCCAGTCGCGATCGGCAAAGTCATCACGGAACAGGCTGGTAAACGGGCGATACAGGGTGAGCATGATGGGTTCTCCTTTTGATCTCGAAGTCAGAGCGAGCAATCCGGTAGCCTCCACTCGACGGGGCAGAGCCCAGCCGGGCGGGGATTTCGCCGTCGCCTCCGCAGTGACACTCGGCAGTGACACTCCGCAGTGACAGATCCGAAGGACCAGGCGGGAGTGGCTGGACGGCTTTCGGTTTTCGCCCGGGCGCCTCGGCTCTCCTGGGGGAACCGCCGCTAAACCGCCTCGAAAACCGCCGAATTACCTCGACGCGCACAAGATGTGTCGTCGCCTGCCGGTTGCAAGGGGGACGATTTCAGAATCCCAGCCGGCTCAGATCGAGCTGGCCAGACCGCGTCGGTGGGCACCAGAAATAGGCCAAGGAGACAGGCCTGCTGTACTGGAAGAGAGCGTCCTGGATCCCGTCCTCGGCCCCGAACATCCGCCTCGAGATCGCCTCGAACGCCTCGAAGGAGCGTCCGAATGCCAGGAAATACAGGCCGGCGGTAGCTCCGTCCACCCAGGGCATGGAGCGCCGGAGCAGGAAGGCCGTCGGGGTGTAGCTCTCCTGAGCGGCGCGCTTGACGTGAGCCGTGACCGGCGCGCTCGCCAGCTCTTCGTTGTCGCTGCGGCGCCGCCCCATCAGCGCGTCGCGCTGCTCCGCCGAGAAGCTCTCGAAGCGCTGCAGATCGTGCAGCCAGAGCTGCAGCGCGGCGAAGCTGCTGCCGTCGAGGCCCTCCCCCTGCCCGGCCACGAACGCGGCGACCTCGGCCGCGTCCCCCTTCGGGTTCTCGGTGCCGTCTTCGTACCCGGTGAGGTCGCGCCCGCCGTCGTACAGGAACGTGTCGCGGATCGACTCCAGGCGATAGCTGGGCGCGAGCAGCGCTTCGAGCTGGCGGCCGCGGTGCAACAGCTGGCCGCGGTCCTCGCCGCGCAGCCAGCACCAGAGCGCCGCGGGGCTGACGGGCAGGCTGGCGCCCGGCCCGCTCAATACCGTCGGCTCATGCAGCCCTGGGATCGCCACACCGAGCGACGAGACCGTGCTCGGCCCGAGCCCGAACACGCTGTCATTGCCCAGGCGACTATCAGCGAGGCGCAGCAACACGGCGCGAGGCTCGGCTCCAGGCAGCAACTGAAAGATCAGATGCCGGGCCAGAGGGGGCGGTGGTTGAAGAATTCCGGGTTGAGAAGACGTCATGGTGCTGGATGGTGGCAGTTGGTCGAAGATCGCGAGGCTCGAGAGTCGGTGTAGCTGCCGCGGCTGGTGACGGGCAAGCGGCCCGTGGTAGACGCGAGAGCTTCGAGGCGTGAGCGAGGAGTGACCGTGAAGCGAGAATGCTGCGGGGGTGTTTCGTTGTGGTTGGCGCTGTGCGGGAGCGCCTGCGCAGACTCGTCGGGCGGTTCCGAGCGTGTCGTCGACAGCGCCACGGGCACGGAGTTGCCCGCCATGTCTGCAACTGCGGGCGCCGGGGCCGGGATGGCCCCGGCCGGACAGAACCCGCCGGTCGCCGACCTGCAGCCCGTGCCCGCGGCGCCGGTCGCGGCGAGCTTTCCGGGCGAAAGCTGCGACGGCTGCGCCCGCTTCTTTCTGCCCATGACGGCCGAAAACCAGCGCGGGGACTTCGAGCTGGATCTGGCCGCGCCGATCGATATGAGCGCAGCGACCCTGCGCTTTCGCCTGATGACGGCGGGCTTCAAGGGCAACGCCGGCGGCGTGTCCGTGTACGTGCGCGACGCCGGCAATTTCGACAAGGGCTTCGTCTGGACCAACCTGACGGCGCTCAGCACCTGGACCGACGTGGCAGTCGACTTCTCGGCCATGCTGGCGGGCAACATGTCGTTCGATATCACCAAGGTGGCCAAGATCGGAGTGCAGCTGAACTCCGCCGGCACCTTCGCGGGCGCGACCTATCAGAACGCGACGTTGTATCTGGACTCCGTGCGCTTCTCCAACGCCCCCGAGGCGGATTTGACGTTCTCCGACGGGATCGGCGACTTCCGTCTGGTCAGCAGCGACGCCCCCGCGGGAACCAGCGTGAATTTTCTCGCGCCCTGAGCTCCGGCTTCCGTCGGCCCTACCTCTGCCCGGCTCGGGTCGGATGTAGGGGTGAGGTGGGGGTAAAGGTGAGGCCCTGGGGTTCAAGCGCGGGGCGGCATGAGCCGTTCTGGAAAACAGTGTCCGTTCCCGTTCGCGCGCTCCTGGCGCTATCGCTGCTCGCCTCTGGTTGCAACCAGCTCGAGAAGCTCACTCGCACCAAGAAGGACAAGCCGCCCGTCGCTGCGGCAGCAGCTACGGTCCCGGCGGTCGCGCCCGAGCCGGCGCACGAGGCTGCCGCTGCCCCCGAGCAGGCCGCGCCCGAGCCAGCACGCTATGGCGTCCCCTTCGCCTGGGAGGCCTCGCCCAACGAGCCACTGGCCAAGGCCCGAGGCTTTCTCGCCGAAGCGCTGCGCTCCAATCAAGTGCAGGTGGGGCTCGGGCGGCAGCATTTCATCCCCTTCGTGGACGGCCAGACGCCTCGCGCCACCGTGGTCACTTGCGCCGACTCGCGCGTGCAGTCGAACGCCTGGGATCAGACCCCCGAGAACGACGACTTCACCGTGCGCAACATCGGCAACCAGGTGAGCAACGCGCTCGGCTCGATCGAGTACGGCGTCGAGCATCTACACACTCCCTTGCTGCTCATCGTGGGCCACACCGGCTGTGGCGCCGTGAAGGCGGCGCTGGGCAAGACCGATGAGCTCAGTGCGCCGATCCGCTCCGAGCTCGCGTCGCTGAAGCTCCCGGCCGTGCGCAAAGGTGCCAGCCCCGAGCAGGCCTGGACCGAGGCGGTCGGCAGCAACGTGAACGTCCAGGTGGCGCTCGCGACCGAGCACTTCGCCGAGCTCGTCCACTCGGGTGAGCTGACGGTGGTCGGCGCCGTGTACGACCTTCGCAACGAGCTCGGCAAAGGCTACGGCCGGCTGCAGATCATCAACGTCAACACCAACACCGAAGCCCCGCGCATCGACGCGTTTCTGAAGGCGGTACAGAGCGCGACGGGCGCGGGCGGCAGCAGTAGCAGCAACACGGCGGGCTCCCCGGGCGCTGCGGGCGGCAGCGCCGCTGCGGTGACGCTCAACGGCAAGCCCGTCGCCTCCAGCGAGACCGTGGAAGAGCGCGTGAAGAAGATTGTCGAACGCGCGCAGCGGGCGCTGCCGGCGGGCAAAAAGCCGAGCGTCACGGTATCATCGACCGAGGCGCCTCACGAGTAGCGACGGTCAGCGCGGGCTCGCCACTCCTGGCCGCCCGAGGCCGGCGTTGGGCTGCGCGCTGATCGGTGAGCGTCCTGCAACGTTCCGGGTCGCCCTTCCGCACGGATCGGCTCTCGAGCCTTTGATTTTTGGGCATCCTTCGGGCACAACGCGGCTTACTCGTTGGGATCACTCCATCAGGCCGTATGACCGTGTTTCGTCGCTCTCTGTTGTTGCTCGCCGGGCTCGCCGCCGCGCCCGGGCCGCTCTACGCTGCCGACGGAGCAGCGCCCGAACCGGCGTCGGGCCGCAACCCGGCCGCGGCCCAGGCGCTGTTCGAGGAAGCGCAGCGGCGCGTGGCGGCGGGAGACTACGAGCAGGCCTGCCCCAAGTTCAAGGCCAGCCAAGCGCTCGACCCGGGCGGCGGAACCCTGCTCAATCTGGCGGATTGCCTGGAGAAGCAGGGGCGCACCGCCTCCGCCTGGTCCACCTTCAAAGATGCGCTGGTGCAGGCGCAGCGCGATGGCCGCAGCGAGCGGGTCGAGTATGCGCAGAGCCACATCCGCACGCTGGAGGGGAAGCTCGCGTACCTGACGGTGCAGGTGCCGGCTCCGTCCGCGGTGGCGGAGCTCTCCCTGCGGGTGGATGGCACGTCGCTCCCGGCAGCGGCCTGGGGCACGCCGCTGCCCGTCGACCCCGGCCCCCACGTGGTGCGGGCGGAGGCGCCCGGGTTCGAGCCGTTCGAGCAGACCGTCACGCTCGCCTTCGGCCCGGCCGCGCGCGAGACGCTCTCGCTGCCGCCGCTGCATGCCTCCGCTGGCTCCGCACCGCCGGACTCCGCGATCGCGGCAGCGCCCCCAATGGTCGCGGCCGAACCGCGGCATCCAGCACGGAGCTGGGGTTGGGTCAGCGGCGGCGTTGGGCTCGTGGCACTGGGCGTCGGCAGCTACTTTGGGGTGCAGGCGTTCTCGCACTGGGACGACCGCAACGCCGGCTGCAAGAATGGTTGCACGGCGGCAGCGAAGGCCGCCGGCGACGACGCGAGCCAGGCGGCCACGATCGCGACGGTGGGCGTCGGTGCCGGAGTGGTGCTGCTGGCCACGGCGACGGTGCTGTTCTTCTACACCGGTGATTCTGATCCCGCGGCGGAGGCAGTCTCGGGGGTTTCGCTCACCGCCACCGATCACGGCGCGGCCGTGTCTCTTGGAGGTCGCTTCTGATGTCGCGGGCGCGCTCGAAACTGGTCTCGGTCTCGGCTCTGTGGGTGGCGTCGGTCGCCTGCGCCAAGCTCGTGGGCATCACCGACACGCCCGTCACGCGCGAGGACGCGCCGGACGCCAGCCTGCCGTCGCTGGGCGGCTCCGGGGGTGCTCCGACCGTCGCGACGACGTCACCGGCTGGCTCGGGGGGTGGGGGCGGCGGCAGCGGCCCTGCGCTGAGTAGCACCGGGAACGGCGGAAGCGCGGGCGCAGCGCCCGTTTCGCCGCCCGATGGCGGGCTGGCGGACGCTGCGCCGCTCACTTGCAGCGAGGCAGCGACCCGCTGCGGTCCGGCGGGTCGCGAAGTCTGCGGCTCCGGCGTCTGGCAGCCTCAGGCCTGTCCGCTGAATACGCCGACCTGCGAGGGTGAGGGCCAGTGCGTCGTGCGCGGGCCCACCATGATCAGCGTGGGCGGCAGCTTCTTCATCGACGCGACGGAGGTCACGGTCGCGCAGTACGGGCTGTTTCTCGCGGCCAAGGGCAGCGACGTCTCGGGTCAGCGCGAGGTGTGCAGCTGGAATCAGAGCTACTACGAGGGTCCGGGCGTGATGAACCCGAGCGAGTATCCCATGACCTCCATCGACTGGTGCGACGCCGCCGCATACTGCGCCTGGGCCGGCAAACACCTGTGCGGTCGCATCGGCGGCGGCCCGATAGCGTTCGCCGACATCTTCGTTGCGGAGCAGAGCCAGTGGTTCGTGGCCTGCGGGGGCGGCGGCTTTCACCCGAACGACAACCCCGTGTGCAACTCGAGCGATGGCTTCAGGGACATCGCGCCGGTGGCTACCTACCCCGGTTGCGAGGGTTACTTCCCGGGCATCTTCGACATGGAGGGGAACGTGCGCGAGTGGATCGACGCCTGCGACGGCAACACGGGCGCCTCGGACGTCTGCTACGTCCTGGGCGGGTCCACGCTCGATGCCAAGTCCTATTGCGATGAAGTCGGAGTGGATGCACAGGATCCCTGGCTGAGAAGCACCACGACGGGTTACGACGGTTTCCGCTGCTGCGCGGGCTGAGTCCGCGCGCGTTCCGGAGAGAGCGCACATGTTTTCCGACATCGCTTCCGGCACGATTCTGGCTGACAAATTCCGGGTCGAGCGCGTGCTCGGCCAGGGCAACATGGGCGTGGTGTTGCTCGCCACGCATCTGCAGCTCGACCAGCAGGTCGCGCTCAAGTTTCTGTTGCCGAGCGCGCTCTCGCAGGCAGAGCTAGAAGCGCGCTTCGCGCAGGAGGCGCGCGCCGCGGCCAAGATCAAGAGCGAGCACGTGGTGCGCGTGATCGACGTGAGCGTGCTCGACAACGGCGCTCCCTACATCGTGATGGAGTACCTGGAGGGCATCGATCTGGCGAAGATGCTCGCGCGCAGAGGCCCGATGCCGGTCGCGCAGGCCGTTTCCCACGTGCTGCAGGCGTGTGAAGCGCTGGCCGAAGCGCACGCGGCGGGCATCGTGCACCGCGATCTCAAGCTGTCGAACCTGTTCGTGGCGAGCTATCCGGATGGTGCGCCCTGCATCAAGGTCCTGGACTTTGGCATCTCCAAGTACAACATCCCCGGCTCCGATCCGGATCTGAGCATGACCGACACGGCGGCCGTGATGGGCTCGCCGCTGTACATGTCGCCGGAGCAGATGCGCTCCACGCGCAACGTGGACGCGCGCTCGGACCTCTGGGCCCTGGGCATCATCTTGTACGAGCTCGTGGCGGGGCGCGTGCCGTTCGACGCGCAGACCATGCCCCTGCTCTGCAGCATGGTGCTCCAGGACGAGCCGCCGCCGCTCGGGCCGCGCGTGCGCGACCTGCCGAGGGGCTTCGAAGCGGTGGTGCTGCGCTGCCTCGTCAAAGATCGCACCAAGCGTTTCCAGAACGTCCACGAGCTCGCGCGCGCGCTCGCCCCTTTTGCGCCGCCCGAGGCGCAGCGCTCGCTCGATCGCATCGCGCGCCTGGCGCGCTCCGACGTGCCCCAGAGCGGCAAGCCAGGCTCGCCGGAGGTGACGCACACCGCGATCGAGCAATCGCCCTTCGCGGGCACCGTGCATCCCAAGCACAAAGGCTGGGCCGCGGCCATCGTCTTCGCGCTGCTGATCGCGCTCGCGTTCGGTGCCTGGCGCTGGGCGGGCAACGACGCGAGCGCCACGGCAGGGTCCGCGGCGGCCCTCGCTCCCGGGGCCGCTTCACCCCTCGCGCCCACTGCTGCGCCTGCGCCCGCTGTACCTCCTGCCGCCGCGCCTGCGGCTGCTCCGGCATCCGCCGCTGAAGCACCTGCGGCGACGGCGGCGCCCTCGCCTCCCGCGGCGGCGCCCCCAGCCGGCGCGACTCCGCCGCTACCTGACCGTTCGCCACCTGCGTCGAGCAAGCGGCCCGGCGCAGCTACGTCCTCTGCCTCGAGCAACTCGACGACACGGCGCCCCAAAGGCAAGACATCCTCACGCCGACCCGTGCAGCCGCCCACGCCGGCGCCGAGCGAGCCCGCCGCCGTGCCACCGCCCGCAAAGCCCGGCGCGCTCGACGGGCGTCTCTAGATCGGACGGAGCCGACCCTCGAGCGGCGGCCCGGAAAGGTCGACTGGCTCATCGCCAAGCTGCGGGACGAAACGCTCGACGAGATCTTTTTCAGTTGCTCCTGGTGCGTCAACAGCAGTCCGTGGTGCGCATCTCGGTAGAGTTTGAAGGTGCAGTCCGGCAGGAGCGCCGCCGTCGCCTGTCCTGGTGGGGCCGCCGCGCAGCGCGCGAAGGCTTTTTCAGGGCTCGTGCCGTGCGTCGGCGCGCGACACCAGGAGGGCTCTCCTGGCGTCGCCTACTGCGCTCTGGGCCG
>Ga0068861_100000798_pt1 | contig 18982 bp, 11 predicted proteins | sample KBSSwiS42_FD_66593 | JGI IMG/M metagenome (GOLD analysis project Ga0068861, IMG submission 66593) | Switchgrass rhizosphere microbial communities from Kellogg Biological Station, Michigan, USA - KBS Switchgrass S4-2 | ecosystem: Host-associated > Plants > Roots > Rhizosphere > Soil ...
TCGCTGCCGTTCGCAATGTAACCATCGGTGAGCAGAATGACCGGAGTCATGTGCTCGATGGCGATACGACTCGCCTCCATCGCCATCCAGAAACAATCCCCTGGCGTTGCTGCCGCCACCACGGGAAGGGGTGATTCGGCATGGCGGCCGAACAGCGCCATGAGGAGATCGGCTTGTTCGGTCTTGGTCGGCAGCCCGGTGGATGGTCCCCCACGTTGGATATCGACGATGACCAAGGGCAGCTCGGTCATCACCGCGAGTCCCATTGCTTCGCCCTTCAACGCCATACCAGGTCCGCTGGTGGTAGTGATCCCCAAACATCCGGCAAACGACGCGCCAATCACCGAAGTAATCGCGGCGATTTCGTCTTCCGCCTGAAACGTCACCACGCCAAAATGCTTGTAACGCGAGAGCTCGTGCAGAATGTCGCTGGCGGGGGTGATGGGATAGGACCCTTGAAATAACGTGAGCCCCGCCCGCCGCGCCGCGGCAATGAACCCCAGCGCCACCGCCGAGTTGCCGGAAATGCTCCGGTACTTACCCGGAGGCATCTTGGCCGGCGGGACTTCATACGTACCTTGGAAGAGCTCCACCGCGCGCGAGTATTCAATGCCGCCCTTCAATGCCAGCAGGTTGGCCTCGATCAACTCGGGCTTGGCCTTGAACTTTTCCTTGATCCACTTCTCGGTGACATCGGTGGAGCGGTTGTAAAGCCAGTAGGTGATGCCGAGAGCGAAAAAGTTCTTGCAGCGATCCTTCTCCTTGGGAGCAATCGATGAAGACTCGAGAGCTTTGCGGGTGAGATCGGTGATGGGGACCTTCACCACGCGAAACGCGTCCAGGCTGTGATCTTCGAGCGGGTTGGTGGCGTAACCGACTCGCTCCAGATTTCGGGTCGTGAACGCGTCGCTGTTTACGATCAACGTGCCGCCTTTTTTCAGTTCGGCAATGTTGATCTTGAGGGCAGCGGGGTTCATCGCCACCAGCACGTCAGCGGAAGAGCCGGGCGTGTGGATGTCGTAACTCGAGAACCGGATTTGATAGCCGGACACGCCGGGCAGGGTTCCGGCGGGGGCGCGGATCTCGGCAGGAAAGTCCGGATAGGTTGCGAGATCGTTCCCTGCCACCGCTGCTGTGTTCGAAAACTGGGAGCCGCTTAACTGCATGCCATCGCCGGAATCCCCGGCGAAGCGGACGACCACGTCGTCCAGCGTCGTTACTGTTTTCTTGTCTTCCATGGCGACTTGGATACCCTCCGGTGGATCCTTCAAGGCCCCCACAGTCCATGGCCAGGCCCCAAGGCCACAACGGCTTCGAAGTCTACGCCAATCAGAGGGTCGGCGCGACATCCAGGAAATGGAATCGCGTCATCGAGAACACAGCCCTGGTCAGCTTTTCGCCTGGCCGGCCAGCGCGTCCAGCTTCAACTGAACGGCTCTCACGCGGGGCTTGAGCTCGGGATCCGCGTTCTTCCACAGGTCCACGAAGCGCGAGTAGTACTGGATGGCTCGGTTGCGATCCCCTCGGTCTTCGTACAAATCACCCAACCTGACCAGGATACCGGGTAGAAACCAGGCGTCGTCGAGGAAGCGAGTGATGTCGTGTCCATTCATGTATCGCTCGTACACTGCGATCGCCGAATCGGGTTGTCCCATGGATTCATACGCCCGGCCGATGACGGGAAGATCGATAAGGGGACTATCGCCCCGCCGTTCGCGATAAGCCGAGAGCTCTTGGATGGCTTCTTGGGGTCGATGCTCACCTAACGCGATCATCCCTTGAGTCTGATGCAACTCGATTTCCTGGCTTTTTTGAACCAGGGGGTCCACGGAGGATTTGTATTCGGTCAAGAGCGATTGCGCCCTGGATTGATCACCGATGACCGAGTAGAAGGAAATCAGCTCCAGGTAGGGCCTTTGTTCAGGGGGAACGTCTGCCGCCATGAACTGAGGCAATGCGTCTTCGAGCACCGCGCGCGCGGCCCGAGGATCCTCGCGAAGGAACAAATTCGCCAATGTTCGATTCCCAATGATGTCGAAGTAGGCCGAGGTTATGCCCGCATCTTTCAACACGACCGCGCCTTGACGCCACGACCGTTCGGCTTCTTCGAGTTTGCCTTGCACGGCCATGATCATTCCCAGAGCACCCAACGCGCGCCCTTGCAGGTAGGGGCTTTGCTTTACGATCTCCATCCGATCCTGCAGGAGTTTTCCGGCCAGGTCGTATTGCCACTTCGAGCTGGCCACCCAGAATTGACGTTGAAGGATGCTTGGGTTGTCCGGGAACTTGGTCGCGAACTCCTGCATCGATTTCTCGGCATCGCCATAGCGCCCCAGACGTACTTCTCCGTTGATGATATTGCCCAGCGGAAGTGGGGTCGGAGCTACGGCGTAGGCTCGGCGGAAATAATCGAGCGCTTTTTCCGGTTGCCCCAAGGCGTCCGCCACCACACCACAGTTATTGAGCGCCCACCAGTCCTCGGGGTTGAGATCGAGCATCTTTTGGTAGGCCAGCGCTGCTTGTTCCTCCTCGTGCATGAGCCGGTAATAACTGCCCTCGGCCAGGTAGCGCTCCCGGTCGGGAAGACGTTCCCGCAGCCGGAAGGCCCTCATCGTGGCCTGATAGGTTCTGATCGGATCGCGGCTGGAATTACCGAGCACAGTGGCAAGCTTTCGATACGCCATGGCAAAGGTTGTGTCGATTTGAACCGCCTCGTTGAGTAATGCGATTGCTTTATCGTCATCCCCTTCCATGTCCGAGGCCACCACTGCCTGAGAATAGTCTTGCAGGGCTCTCAAGGATGATGTGGTGACTTGTTCCAAGGGCTTGTTGGCCCGGATGGACTTGAGGCTCTCACCAATATGTTCGCGGAGTTTCTTGGATAATTGGTCTACCGCTTGAATGAGCTCATCCGATCCGCGGGCATTTTCACGTTCGGCCAGGAGCACGTCCCCGTTGGGCACAGACTGCATGCGAACCGAGAGCACGTACCCAGTGCCCAACGGGCGGAGCTCACCCGTAAGCACCGCCTTCATGCCCTCCCGGACGGCCAGCTCACGCGCAAGATCGACCTTCAAGGGAGTCTTGGGATCGCGTTGCATGCGCATGAGCGCTTCCGCAATTTGAGAGGTCGGTACGACGGTGACCGAGGGCGACTGGGACAGATCAACGCTCAGCGCCTCTTTCAGTGTCGTGCCGAGCAGGGTGTCCGGGGTGGCGTTCTCGAAATCGGCGATGAGAATGCGATCGCGCGCGTCCAACACCCCGGCGGAAACGAGTGACGCTCCGGGTCCAATCCCGGTCTTTCGGGAAACCATATAGCCCGAAACCAGCAGTGCCAGAGCCAGAAAAGCAACGCCACCCCCAATGAACGCATTCCGCCACGTCCATCGTTTGACTCCGGACGTCCCCCGATGGTGAAGAAATGCCGTGGCGACGAGGACCGGCACTCCCATCACCAGAAGAATCAGAGCCGCGGTGAACACCCAATCCGGCAGCCCCAGTTTTTGGACTAGAACATGTGTGATCAAAAGAAGCAGACCCGAGGCAACTACAAATCCCACTCCGACCAAAACCAAAACTGACATGCCGCCGGGTCGGCCGGTTTTTTCGATCACAACAGTACGGGCGGTGTCCGATCCACTCCCGCCTGCCGATAGAGCCGATGCGAACTCAGCCGAGGTGCGCCATCGGTCTGCAGGCAGCTTTTCGAGCGATCGCATGAGCGCCACCGCGATTGGTTCCGGAACGCTGGATCGAAGAGTTCGAATGGGCACGGGAGGTTCCACGAGCACGCGCTTCATGAGCGTGGATACGGTGGACGCGATGAACGGAGGGTTCCCGGACAACATCTCGTAGAGAACGCAACCCAGACTGTAGATATCGGACCGGGCATCGCCGGGGTCACCGGTCGCTTGCTCGGGGCTCATGTAAGCCGGCGTGCCGCTTACCGGTTCGTTGGCGAGGAGCGTGCGATCGGTGGCGATCTGCACCGCCCGCGCGATCCCGAAATCCGCCACCACCGCGTGTCCCCCGGTAAGCAGAATGTTCTCGGGCTTGATATCCCGGTGCACGATTCTTTTTTCGTGCGCATAGGCGAGGGCTTCGGCCACGTCGCGCGCAATGCGGAGCGCGTCCTCGAGCGGCAGCTGCCCCTCCCGCCGCAACCGGTCCCGAAGCGTTTCCCCTTCCACGAACGGCATCACGTAATACAAGAGCCCGTCCGCGGAACCCGAATCGTGAAGCGGAAGTATGAGCGGATGCTGCAGGCGCGCCGTGACCTGCATCTCGTTCAAGAACGCGTCCCGACCCATCCGCTCGGAGAGCGCTGGGTCCAGGACCTTGATCGCAACACTGCGGTTGTGTCGCAGGTCCCGCGCGAGATACACCGTGGCCATGCCGCCCCGACCGATCTCGGACTCCACCACGTAGCGATCGGCTAACGCAGTCTTGAGGCGGCTCAACAGATCGTCCACGTTGTCTCCGTCAGCTCCGCCCGCCCGCGGCAAGGGCTTCCAATTTCGACTTGACCGCGGTGACCCGCGGTTGTAACTCCGGATCCGCGTTCTTCCAGAGATCCACGAAACGAGAGTAGTACTCGATGGCCCGGGCCCGATCTCCCCGAGCCTCATAGAGTTCCCCGAGCCGGAGCAAGCTGCTGGCTAAGTACAAGGCGTCATGTCGCAGCCGAAAGTACTGAGGAGTAGTAACGAGTCGTTCATAGGAAACCAACGCCGAATCCGGCATGTTCAACATCTCGTAGGCGCGAGCCATGAGGGGAAGATCGATGACCTGATCATAGGCCTGCTTGGCTCGATCGAGCTCGAACTCTTGGATGGCCTCCTGGGGACGATGTTCGGCCAAGAGAACCGCTCCCAAGGTGCCATGGATGAACAGTTCCTGCGTTTTGCGGATCAACGGATCGATCGAGCGTTCGTATTCGGCCAGGAGGGTGCGAGCTCGGGCAGGGTCCCCTGACATTGCATAAAAAAAGGCCAGTCCCAAAATGGGTCGTTCAGCCGGGTCCAAGCTTTCGAGAGGAGTTTTGGCCAGAGTTGCATTCAAAATCGCCTTGGCCCGGTCAGGATCATTCCGAATCAACAAGTTCTCCAGAGCCACATTCAACATTGGCCCAATGTAAGAGGCTGTAATCCCTGCACTCCTGTAGACTTCGGTGGCTTGACGGGTATAGCGTTCTGATTCGTCGAGTCGGCCTCTAATCGCCATGAGGCGCCCTAATCCGCCCAGACTGCGTCCATAAAGGAATGGGCTCTGTCGAACCGCGTCGAGAGTGGCGCGGCCGGTGGATTCGGCGATGTCGTATTGACCCTGGGCCTCACTCAGAAAGAACCGCCTCTCGTTGATTTGAGGATTTCCGGGATATTTGGCGGTGAATTCCTGCAGTGTTTTCTCGGCATCGTCGAATCGACCCAGATCCGCTTCTCCGCCGATGATGTTTCCCAAGGTCAACGCGGATGGAGCCACCGCATCCGCACGCCGTGCGAACTCGAGACATTTTTCCCGCTGTCCCAGAGCTTGGTACTCAACCCCTAAATTATTGAGTGCCCAGGCATCGTCGGGGCTCATGTCAAGGATCTTTTGGAAGGCCACCACTGCCTTCCCGGGCTCGTTAGTGAGATCGTAATACTGGCCCTCGGTGAGATACCGCTCGTGGTCGGGCAGACGGTTTCGCAACTCGAAAGCACGCAGCGTAGCCCGAAACGTTTCGGCCGGGTCTCGGTTCACGTTGCCGAGGATTACGGCCTCTTTGCGATAGGCCATAGCGAAGGTGCTGTCCAGTTTCACCGCTTCACCCAAGAGAGCAATAGCCTTGTCGTCGTCGCCCTCCATTTCCGTCGCATACACGGCCTGCGAATACTTCTGGAGCGCGTCCAATGAGCTCGTGGTGACTTGTTCCAAGGGCTTGTTCGCGCGAATGGACTTGAGACTTTCGCCGATGTGCTCGCGGAGCTTCTTGGAGAGCCGGTCTACCGCTTGGATCAGCTCCTCCGAACCGTCAGCACCCTCGCGCTCCGCCAGAAGAACCTCACTCGTTTGCGGAGACACGAGCTTGGCCGAAAGCACGTAGCCCTTCCCCAGCTCGCGCAGTTCGCCCGTCAACACCGCCTTCATGCCTTCCCGGATGGCCAGTTCTCGAGCCAGATCCGCCTTGAGTGGCGAGCTTGGGCCGCGCTGCATGCGCTGGAGACCCTCGGCGATCTGGGACCCGGTAACGATGGTGACCGAGGGCGATTGGGACAAATCCACGCTCAATGCTTCTTTGACCGTTGCGCCGAGCAAACTGTCGGAAGTCGCATTCTCGAATTCGGCAATGAGGATGTGATCCCGTTCGTCGAGCACACCCGCCGACACCAAGGACGCTCCGGGGCCAATTCCCGTTTTTCTCGACAACATGTATCCCGACACGAGCAGGATGAGAGCAAAGAACGCAAGACCTCCGCCCAGAATGGCATTACGCCAGGTCAACCAGCGATGCTGGCCGGGACCGCGGGAGTGGCGAAGTAAACGGTTTTGGTTGAATAAGGTCGCAAGAAGCACTGGCAGGCCGAGGGCAAGAACAACTACGGTGGCGGGAAAAACCCAATCCGGCAGTCCCAAATGCAGGATCAAAGTTCGCGCAAGGAGAAGCACCAGAAACGAACCGCCGGCAAAACCAATCAACAGGCCGGCAACACGCAAGGCGAGGGCACTCGAACTAGACGACGGGATGGACACGGCGGTTATCGTGCGCTGCGTGTCCTGTACAGCCGACAAAGCGGCCCCGAGTTCCGCTGCTGTCCCCCACCGATCCGCGGGAATCTTCTCCAAACATTGGGCAATGATCTGAGCGAGAGATTCCGGCACCGAGGAACGGTGATTCCGCACTGAAACAGGAGCTTCGACCATCACACGTTTCATGAGCGCCGACGCGGTGGGCTCCATGAACGGTGGGTTGCCAGCCAGCATTTCATAGAGAACGCAGCCCAGACTGTAGATGTCGGAGCGCGCGTCCCCTGGTTCCCCCATCGCCTGCTCCGGGCTCATGTAAGCGGGTGTGCCGCTAACGCCTTCGCCCATGCGAACGGTACGCTCTCCGGCTACCTGAAGGGCCCGGGCAATACCGAAGTCCGCCACCAACGCGTGGCCACCGGTGAGGAGAATGTTCTCGGGTTTTATGTCCCGGTGAACGATGTTCTTTTCGTGCGCATAGGCGAGCGCGTCCGCAACTTCCCGGGTGATCCGGACTGCCTCCGGAATGGAAAGCTGTCCTTCCCGGCGCAAGCGGTCTCGAAGGGTCTCCCCTTCCACGAACGGCATCACGTAATACAAGAGCCCGTCCGCGGAACCCGAGTCGTGAAGTGGAAGTATGAGCGGATGCTGCAGGCGCGCGGTGACCTGCATTTCATGAAGAAACGCGTCCCGACCCATCCGCTCGGAAAGCGCAGGGTCCAGGACCTTGATCGCGACACTGCGGTTGTGTCGCAGGTCCCGCGCGAGATACACCGTGGCCATGCCGCCCCGACCGATCTCGGACTCCACCACGTAGCGATCGGCTAACGCAGTCTTGAGGCGGCTCAACAGTTCGTCCATGCCGCCTCCGTCAGCTCCGCGCCCCGGCCAGCGCTTCCATCTTCGACTGGACTGCGCGTACGCGCGGTTGCAGGTCGGGATCTGCGTTTTTCCAAAGCTCTACGAAACGCGAGTAATACTCAATCGCCCGGGTGCGTTCTCCGCGCGCCTCGTAGAGTTCTCCGAGCCGGACCAAGCCACTGGCTAGATACAAGGCGTCATAGCGAATCCGAAAGTACTTGGGAGTGGTCACGAATCGTTCGTAGGACACCATCGCCGAATCCGGCATGTTCAACATCTCATAGGCACGAGCCATTGCGGGCAAATCGATGAGACGATCATAGGCCTGCTTGGCTCGATCGAGCTCGAACTCGCGGAGTGCCTCCTGGGGACGATGCTCAGCCAATAGAATGTTCCCCAACGTCCTATGGATGAGTGGTTCCTGCATCTTGCGCATTACCGGATCGATCGAGCGTTCGTATTCAGCCAGGAGGGCCCGCGCCCGAACCGGGTCTCCTGACATTGCATACGCCCCGGCCAGTTCGAAAAAGGGTCGATCAGCGGGGGCCATGCTCTGGAGGGGGGCTCTGGCCAGGATCTCATCCATCATCGCTTTGGCTCGATGCCCGTCGTTTCGAATGAACAACGTCTCCAGAGCCAAAGTGAGCATGGACCGAACATATGCGGCCGTCATCCCTGCATCCATGAAGACGGAGCCCGATTGACGGAGGTAGCGTTCTGCTTCGCCGAGCCGTCCCCGAATCGCCATCAAGAGCCCCTGTCCGCCCAGTGTGCGAGCGTAAAAGAACGGGCTCTGTCGAACCGCATCGATACGGGCGCGGCCCGTGGATTCGGCGATATCGTATTGCCCTTGGGCCAAACTCAAGAACACGCGCATCTCGTAGAATTGAGGATTCCCCGGGTATTTCGTGGCGAACTCCTGCAGCGCTTTTTCAGCATCGCCGAATCGACCCAGATCCGTTTCCATGCTGACAATATTCGCCAGGATCACCGCCGCGGGGGCCGCCGCATCAGCGCGCCGAATGAACTCGAGGGATTTTTCCAGTTGTCCTAGCGTTTGGTATTCAATCCCAATATTGTTGAGTGCCCAGGCATCATTGGGCTTCATGTCCAGGACTTGTTGATAGGCCAACACGGATTTCCCGGGTTCGCCGGTGAGATCGTAATATACGCCCTCGGTGAGGTACCGTTCGTAGTCGGGCAGTCGGCTTCGCAACTCGAAGGCCCGCAGGATGGCCCGATAGGTTTCGGCTCGCTCTCGGCCCTGGTTGCTGAAAGTCACCCCCATTTGGAGATAGGCCATGGCGAACGTGCTGTCCAGTTTCACCGCCTCTCTCAATAGAACGATGGCCTTATCGTCGTCGCCCTCCATTTCCGTCGCATACACAGCCTGCGAATACTTCTGAAGTGCGGCGAGGGAGGACGTGGTGGCCTGCTCCAAGGGCTTGTTCGCGCGAATGGATTTTAGACTTTCGCCGATGTGCTCGCGGAGCTTCTTGGAGAGCCGGTCTACCGCTTGGATCAGCTCCTCCGGACCGTCAGCGTCCTCGCGCTCGGCCAGAAGAACCTCGCCTGTCTGGGGAGACACGAGCCTGGCGGAAAGCACGTAGCCCTGCCCCAACGTGCGCAGTTCACCTGTCATCACCGCCTTTATGCCTTCCCGGATGGCCAATTCTCGAGCCAAATCTGCCTTGAGAGGCATCTTGGGATCGCGCTGCATCCGCTGGAGACCTTCGGCGATCCGGGACCCGGGAACGATAGTGACCGAGGGCGATTGGGACAAATCGACGCTCAACGCTTCTTTGACCGTTGCGCCGAGCAAACTGTCGGGAGTCGCATTCTCGAATTCGGCAATCAGGATGTGATCCCGTTCCTCGAGCACCCCCGCGGAGACCAACGACGCTCCGGGGCCGATGCCCGTCTTTCTCGACAACATGTATCCCGACACAAGCAGGATGAGCGCGAGGAATGCTAGCCCTCCACCTAGGATGGCATTACGCCAGGTCAACCAGCGATGGGTCCCGGACGCGCGGTAGCGAAGTAAACGGTTTTGGTTGAATAAGGTCGCAAGAAGCACTGGTAGGCCGAGAGCAAGAACGACTACGGTGCCGGACAGCACCCAATCCGGCAGACCTAACTGCCGGATCAAGGCTCGCGCGAGGAGAATCATGGAAAGAGAGCCAAGGACAAAACCTAAGAGGAGGCCGGCAACACGCAAACCGACGGCACTGTAGACAGGCGGCGGGCTGGGCAAAGCCGGGATGGTGCGTTGCGTGTCCTGTACGCTCGACAACGCACTACCGAGCTCCGCGGCCGAACCCCAGCGATCCGCGGGAATCTTCTCCAAGCATTGCGCAATGATCTGAGCGAGCGGCTCCGGAACCGAGGAACGATGATTCCGAACCGGAACCGGAGTTTCGACCAGCACTCGTTTCATGAGGGCAGAGACTGTGGGTTCGACGAACGGAGGATTGCCGGCCAGCATCTCGTAAAGCACGCACCCCAGGCTGTACACGTCCGAGCGCGCATCCCCCGAGTCACCCATCGCCTGTTCCGGGCTCATGTAGGCGGGCGTGCCGCTCACCCCCTCGCCTATCCGGACCGTACGGTCCCCGGCAAGCTGAAGCGCCCGCGCAATACCGAAGTCCGCCACCATGGCGTGGCCTCCGGTCAAGAGGATGTTCTCGGGCTTGATGTCCCGGTGCACGATCTGCTTCTCGTGCGCGTAAGCGAGCGCGTCCGCAACTTCCCGGGCTATTCGAACGGCTTCCTGAATCGAAAGCTGCCCTTCCCGGCGCAGCCGGTCTCGCAAGGTCTCTCCTTCCACGAACGGCATCACGTAGTACAAGAGCCCGTCCGCGGAACCCGAATCGTAAAGCGGAAGTATGAGCGGGTGCTGCAAGCGCGCGGTGACCTGCATTTCATTTAGAAATGCATCCCGCCCCACTCGTTCCGACAACGCGGGATCCAAAACCTTGACCGCCACACTGCGCCCGTGTCTCAGATCTTCAGCGAGGTAGACGGTAGACATGCCTCCGCGGCCGATCTCTTTTTCCAAAGCGTAGCGATCGGCCAGTGCGACCTTGAGGCGAGCAAAAAATTCGTCCACGCGTCGGTCCTATCGAGACTGCTTGGTAATTCGATTCAGGTCGGCCTCAGAGACGTTCAGTAGCTTGATCGGGACTAACCGTGGCGCAAGCACGGCCCAGTTCGCGTTCTTCTTGAAGACCTTATGGAAGAGCGGCAGGGATTCGTCCACCTTGCCGGCGTTGGCAAGAGCCACCGCGTGCCAGAACACCATCTCCTCATTCTCGGGACTCATCGCTTCCGCGGCGCCATATTCACGCTGCGCTCCCGCGACGTCATTTTTCTCCATCGCTGCGTCGCCGGCGTTCATGTGCTGGTATGCCTGGTGCACCTTCACCAACCGCTTGAGCTCCTTGATCGGATCCGGCGAGTCCTCGACCCGCAAATCCATGATGCGGTCTTCCCAAGGGCGACCAGTGGCTTTTGCCGCGACGATGAGGATCGCGGCCGATTGCTTGCCGCGGATATCGCCCTTTTCCCGCTGACCCGCCTCCAACGCCGCAATCAATCGGTCGGCAAACGGCCCCGTCGCATGTTCGTACGCGTTCGCCATCGCATCCCAGACCGTGTTCCGCTCCATGAGATTCGCTTCGGTCGTGTAACCCTGTCCGGAGTGATGACCCGCTTCGGGGATGCAACGCGCGCCCGTGTGCACGGCCACACGTCCTTGACTGTCGACGATGCCAACTTGCCGCACATCGGAGCCGGAGTCGGCAGTCAGGAGTCCTTTCAATGCATCCTCGGGGCTCTTTCCTGCTCTCAAGAGATCGAGAGCGAGGGGCCCATACGACGGATCGACCAAAGATTGGGTGGCTACCGCGCCCACTCCGGCCTCCGCCCACGACACAACGGAGCCCACTGAAAACCAGTGGGACTGGACGGCGACCCCCATCTGCCCGGTTTCGGGATCACGGGCCACAATGGAAAACGTGTGGACCGGGCGCACGGTCATGACCGCCTCCTTCGATTCCTCTGCCGAGGCAGGCCAACACAATACGGCGAGAAGGTAAGCAATAGGGCCGACGATTCGCATGAGGACCTCCAGCAAACAGCCGACATATGTCAGGAAAACCGAGCGGGCGTAAGTGCCGAAGACTAGCAGGCCAACCAGCGCTGGTCTCGGGGGACCTCGAACCCGGGAATCCCCCATTGTCTCCCGGGGTACGGTCCCTTAGCCCGCCCGCGGGTGGCGGTTCAGTTCGGGAAAGGAGTAACATTTACATCAATGATCGCGCCGCGTCCGCTCCCCGGAGTACTAATGATCCTGGCCGCCGGTATCGGATTGGGCCTGGGATATAACGCGTTACGTGCCCAACCGTTACCTTGGGTAGCTAAACCGCTGCCGCAAATGAAGTCGCTGGATTCCCTAGGTACCTCCTCTGACTCCAGCTCATCTTTGGATCATCCGCAGATCATCGAGTTGAGCAAGGATTCCACGACGTCACAGGTGGAGCGCCAGCACGTCACCACGATGCCGGTGCAGCCAACGATTGGGGCGCTCGATTCCTCGAGCCACGCGGTGACCAAATCAGCACCTTCACCGGTCGAGACCACCACCACTCCTCCGGCCCGCGCTATGGACACGACTAGGGTGGAAACCCCTCCGCCGGCGGCAAACGCATTTTCGGACATTCCTGAGTCCGAGGATCCAATCAAAGTCAATCTTGCTCAGACCAAGAGGTTTTTCGATCGCGGCGGCGTCGTGATTCTGGATGCACGCGATCCCGAGGAGTACGCGGAAGGTCACATCAGCGGGGCGTTGTCCGCTCCCACGGATTCCAAGATGGGTGACATCGAGTGGCTGCAAAAGATGGCCAAGGATCCGCGTCCGATCATTTGTTACTGCAGCGGGGGGGATTGCGAACTGTCGATCGAGCTCGCAACCGAGCTCACCCGAACCGGACACCGGCGTGTTCTTGTCTTCGAGGACGGATTCCCGGCCTGGCAAAGCGCAGGATATCCGGTCCAGGAAGGCACCGCTCCGTGATCGGCGACTGGCGTTACTTGTTCCGCTTCGCGCTCGGCGTGCTTTTCCTGTGGGCCTCGCTGGGCAAGATCGCCGATATCAATCACTTCGCGTACGATGTTCACAACTTCCATTTACTGCCGCGAGCGCTCGAAAACGTCTTTGCCATGGTCTTACCCTGGATCGAGCTGGTGGCTGGTTTGCTACTCATATTGAATGTTGCCCCTCGTTCGGGAGTCATCGTGCTGGGTGGGCTCTTGGTGATTTTCCTGGTTGCCATCGTGAGCGCGCTGATTCGGAACCTCGACATTGCCTGCGGTTGCTTCGGCACCAAGGACGCCGGTGTGACCGGGATGGTGACCTTGTTCCGCGACATCGGGTTCCTCGCCCTGGCGGTGCTCGGATATCCCTGGCGTAATCCAGTCATCCTCGCCGAGCCTGTCCAGATCGAAGCCGAATCCCCTCCGCTTTGAGCGTTCGGCCGCTCGCCTCCTAAATTTCTCTTCGCCCTGATAGAGTGCCGCCCCGTGAGCGGCCTCATGTTCTTGCTCATTGTGGGGGGCGGATTCCTTGCCGGCGTCGTGAATACGCTGGCCGGGGGCGGCTCCATCATCACCCTCCCGATCCTCATCTACGCCGGCCTTCCTCCCACCATGTCGAACGCCACCAATCGCGTGGCCATCGTGCTTCAGAACGTGGGGGCATTGGCCGGGTTTGCCAAGCACGGTCACAAGCCGGGACGCGAGGCTTGGATCCTGCTCATTCCTTCCATGGCGGGCGGCATCCTGGGCGCGTTCCTGGCCATCGATGTCGACGAAGCATTGCTCAAGAAGATCATCGGCGTGGTCCTCGTGTTCATGCTGATCCCCATTCTTCGCAAGAGCTCACGCGATCGCGTTCGGGCGGTGAGCATGGAGATCAAACCGTGGATGTGGGTCGCATATTTTCTGATTGGCGTGTATGGAGGATTCTTACAGGTGGGCGTGGGCTTTCTGTATCTGGGCCTTCTATCCGGTATTCAAAACATCGATCTCGTTCGCGCCAACTTGCTCAAGGTGTTCTTCATTCTTGCCTACACCCTGTTTGCACTCATTCTGTTCGCGTGGAAAGCGAAGGTGGACTGGCTGGCCGGATTTGCGTTGGCTTTGGGTACCACGGGCGGTGGATGGCTGGGGGCCAAGCTGGCCGTCGAGCGCGGAGAGCGCTGGATCCGCGTCGTCCTCGTCCTTGCCGTCATCGTGGCCTCTCTGCAGCTGACCGGGCTTGGCAAGCTCCTCTCTCATTTGCTCCCGCACTGACCTGCCCCCGCGTTACAATGAAGTCATGGAAGTCAAAGTGAGTTATCGGGAAGGGCATCTCGTCGTGGCGGCGATACGGGTCGCGGCCCATCGGCAAAGCGGGCGCCCCCCGACGGAAGACGAGATTGCGGCGGTCTCTGGTCTGTCCCGTGAATGGGTGGGTGTGCTGGTGTCGCAGCTTGGCCGGTTGGGAGTGGTGCAGCTACTCACCGGCCCCTTCGAAACCCGCGTAGAAATCGTGGATCACCTCGCCTTGGAGAAGCTCCCCCACACCGAATCGAAATCGGATGTGGAAGATGAGCTGAAAGAATTCGCGGCCAAGAAGCGGGAAGAAGATGAGAAGCTGCGCCAGATCTTCACCGGCGAAAACTTGCGGCGCCGGGAAGAAGAAAAGCTCGACAAGCTCGCCGACGATTTCCGAACTTTCAAGCCCAAGCCTCCCAAGTCCGCACCGTTCATGAAAGACGAGCCCTGATCGGGCCACCTCTAATCCCTCAAGAAAAGTTCGCACCCGCCGAAAACTTCCGGGAATCCACATTGGCGGACGGGGAATCCGACTGATAGCCGCATGAACGGAGGCGCATGGAGGCGATCCAACCGAAACATGAGGCGTTCGGGGGCGTAGCCGGGCGAGTTCTCAAGGGCTCGTTGTCCGTGGGCCCTTTGGTGTCTGGATTGGTCCTTTTAAGCGGCCTCGGCATGCTGGGCTATATGTTCCATGCCGTTGACGCTCCCGACGTTTACTTTGCTCTCGTACAGGGGACGATCGTTCTCGCTTTGAGCCGCTTTGCCCTGAACGGTCAGGCCGGAGAGTGGGAAGGCACCCTCTTCTCTTCCCGTGGCGGATCGATGTTCGACGCCGCGCGCGTTGCCTTGCGTTACGGCACGTTGATGCTCGTGTGGCTCTTGCCCGTTTTACTCTTGGGCTGGCGCCCACAAGCGGTGACGGGCGCGATCGCTTCGCTCATGATGGGCGAAGGGGTGAACAAGACCCTCGCCTTGACCGCGGTCTTTCTCACGTTGACCGCGCTCACGCCCCCCGTTTTTCTGATCGTGGCCGTCGGGGGGCAGCGCTTTCTGGATATCTTCGACAAGCAGCACTGGCAGAGAACCTATGCCGGCCGCTCTGCCGATTTGTTTCTTGTTTACTCCGTATATTTAGGCGCGCTGGGCATGGTGCTTTGCCTGTCCCTCCCCTTGGTCTCTCTCCTCGCCGGGCGCAAAGAGCTGGCCGCCTTCATCGGCTTCTTGTTCGTGTCGTTCGCGGGCGGGATGTCGCTCGATCTTCTGGGACGTCTCTGCGGTTTCTTTGCGTCATCGGAGATCGACGTCACCCACGAAACGGTGAATGAACCCGTGATCGACCCCCATGAAACCCAGCCCGAACCTGCGCCGGTGCCGGCGTTGCGTTTGGTGACCTCAACCCCGCGTCCTACACGGGAAACGGCTCTCACGAGCGCACCGGAACCGCCCGTGCTCAAGGTGCTCTCGCCCACCGGCAAGCCCCCGCTCCTGGATGGACGTGAACGCCTGGACGAGTTGGAGCGGCGGCGCGAAACCGATCCGGACGGAGTGATCTCCACGTTGCATGAACTGCGAGAGAGCTATGCGCCGCATCAGCTGGTTCTGCACCGGCTATGTCTGACTCTTTATGAGCAGGGCAACGTGGCCGAGTCGCTCAACGTGGCACGTGAAGCGTTGCCCTTGTGCATCGAACGTGGGGCACAGCGCTTGGCTGCGGAAATTTACGGCGCCCACATCGGCCAGGACTTCGGCCTATCCCGCGAGACCGTTCTCCTTCTTGCCCAGGACCTTCGCCGGCACGGTAACTTGAAGGCCGCGGAGCGCGCGTTCGGCAGCATCCTGGATCGCGACCGCGGAGAGCGGCGCGCGGTGAAAGGCATGCTGCAGGTGGCCGAGGATCATCTGGTCCAAGGTGACTACACGGAAGCACAGCGCCTCTTTCGCATGCTCATCGATCGTTGCGGCGATTCGCCGCTGGCCATGCACATGCAAGATGGTCTAGCAGAAGCCGAACGCCGCCTCGCCAAAGCCTCCTGACGTCTCCCCGCTTGCCGGGTTTGGATTCTTACTCCTCTTGTGGTGCAATGAGCCCTTGGAGGAGTCAATGACGTACGACGGCGTAGTGATCGGGGGCGGGGTGGTGGGACTGGCGGCGGCCTGGCATTTCCGGCGGCTGGGGCCCCGGCGTGTTCTTCTTCTGGAACGATTTCAGCACGGGCACGAACGCGGCAGCTCGCACGGAACCTCGCGTATCATTCGGAGCGCTTACCCATCACCGGCCTACGTCCATTTGATGCGCGCCGTCACTCGCGAAGAGTGGCCACGGCTGGAATCACTGGCCGGTCAGCGGCTCATTTTCCCCTGCTTGGCTTGTTTCTTTGGACGTGGAGCCATTTACGACGCGTACGAGGACACGATGCGCGGGTTTCCGAAAGAAGTGGAGATCCTTTCGGGAGCAGAAGCAGCGCCCTTGTTTCCTTCGTTACGCCTGGATGAGGTGGATGCCATCGTCGATCGCACCGCCGGCGTGATTGCCGCCCGACGCACGATGGACACGCTTCGCTTTCAATGCGAGGAAAGCGGCGTAGAGATCCGGGAGAACACACCGGTGCAAAGCTGGTATTCCGAAGGCGACGGTATTCGCCTCCGATGCGAGGGAGGCGACGTTCTCGCGCGCCATGTCATGGTTGCGGCAGGATCCTGGATTGGTGAGCTCTTGCCCTTTCTCCAATCCCGCGTGTTCGTGGCGCGGCAGACAATTGGTTATTTTCGTCTCGATGGTCCAATGGCAGTGGGTCAGTTCCCGGTGTGGTGTTACTTGGGTGATAAAGCCAACGATTTTTATTACGGGCTGCCCGAGTTTGAACGCGACGGAGTGAAACTGGCCCGGCATTACACCGCGGACCGATCCGATGACCCTAATCAAGCTGAGGGTCCGGATCCGACGGCCATGGACGATTTGTTCCGCTTTGCCTCACGCCGGTTCACCGCCCCGGTTTTGGAGATGAGCGGCGCGGAAACGTGCCTTTACACCTGCACGCCAACCGAGGATTTCATCATCGACCGGCATCCCGAAGATGGACGCCTCGTCTTCGCGTCGGCATGCTCGGGACACGGGTTCAAGTTCGGCCCGTTGATGGGGCGCATCCTGGCCGAAATGGTGCTGCTCGGAAAAACGAGCGTTCCGGAGTTTGAATCGCATCGGGCGACGTTCGCGTTGAGTTAGAAAACGACCGTCGCGCTTAGAACAGTGTGTTCGCTAGTCGCCTGCGGTAATCGCTGGTAAGCGGGCTTTCTTCACCGAGCACGGTGAGTAATGCAACCAATGCCTTCCGCGCTCCGTCATCATCCAGCTCGCGGTTGCGTCCGACGAGGGCGAGCCATTTCTCGAGAGCTTGATCGGGCTGGCCATCTGCCATATCCCGAATCCCATCACGATAGAGAGCCACGTCGGCCTCGGGGCCCTTTACCTCACGTCCGGCGTCCTTCCCTTTCTCCCATCGCACCAGATCACGCAGGCGCAGAAAATGACTGGCCGTTTCATGTGCCTCGGAATCCTCGGGAATGTCTGCCACTGTTTGGGCCGCTTTTTCGATGTCGTCGACGAACAAAATGCGGGCGAGCAGCACGCGGGACGCCACATCCGAGGGATCTTTTTCGATCTTCTGCGACAAGAGCTTCTTCGCCTCGTCATCGCGGCCTTCCGTCAACGCCCGCGTCACCGGATCCTCGGGCTCTGCTGGGGGCGGCGGGGCGGCCGGCAAGTACCGGCGCAACCAGTCACGAACCCCGTTTTCGGGAAGGGCCCCGGAAAACGTGGCAATGGGCTGGCCACCGGAGAACAAGTACACGGTGGGAATGCTTCGGATCCGCAATACTTCGGCGAGCTCGGGATGCTGATCCGTATCGACGGTGACGAGCTTCCAGGTGCCGGCCGCTTCCTTTTCGAGCTTTTCGAGCACCGGAGACAGCATGCGGCAAGGGCCGCACCAGGGCGCCCAAAAATCCACGAGCACTGGAACGCGAATACTCTCCTCGAGCACTTCGCGCGCAAAATCGGCTTTCAACTCATGGGCATTCTTCACGATTCACTCCTCGACCCGACCGCGTAAACCGGCGGTCGTATATAAGTATGGGGCAACGGTCCAGAGGCTTCTATAGGTAGCCGGGCTTTTCGATCTCCTTAGATTCTGCTAAAAGGATGTCGCTATTTTTCCCCAACTCGAATGGAGATGCCCATGAAATGGAACTCTGCCACCCGGCGACTGGTGGTGTGCTGGAGCCTGACCGCGCTTGGTCTTTGTGTCGTTGCCCTGCGGGCCAGGGCCGATGCGGTCGGAGCCTGGCACGAGGACCCGCGGCGTCCATCCGCCAAGTTGACCGAGGGCGCCCCAGTTGGAGGAGCAGATCCGTGGCACACCGATGTGCGCCGGCCTGCCGCCCCGTTGACCGACAATGCGTCGGTAAGCTCGGCGGATCCCTGGAGTCAAGATCTTCGGCGGCCGGATAACTTGGACGGCGGCAGTGACGACTCCGGCGTAACGCCCTGGCGCATTGACGATCGCCGGCCCGCGGCCTGGCCGGGCAGCGACGAAGTGACGTACAGGGACAGCGATCACGACGGCGTTCCCGACGATCAGGATCGTTGCCCCGGTACACCTCGCGGGGTCACCGTCGATGAAAACGGTTGCCCGGGCGATCAAGACGGCGATGGCGTAGCAGACAATCAAGACAAGTGCCCGGACACGCCGGCCGGAACTCGTGTGGATCGCAACGGCTGTCCGATGAGCCAGAAGGAAACCGAACTTCTCGATACGGGAACGCTGCGGCTCGATAACGTTTACTTCGACACCGACAAGTCGACGATCAAGCCGGAGTCCTATTCCGCGCTCGACGAGGTGGGCGAAATTCTAGCCAAATGGCCGGAGCTCAGGATCGAGATTGGTGGACACACCGACAATACCGGCGAATCCAACTATAACCGCACCCTCTCCGATGCGCGCGCAGCGGCGGTCAA
>Ga0068861_100000800_pt1 | contig 18973 bp, 16 predicted proteins | sample KBSSwiS42_FD_66593 | JGI IMG/M metagenome (GOLD analysis project Ga0068861, IMG submission 66593) | Switchgrass rhizosphere microbial communities from Kellogg Biological Station, Michigan, USA - KBS Switchgrass S4-2 | ecosystem: Host-associated > Plants > Roots > Rhizosphere > Soil ...
GCGGCCAGAATCAAGGATGCCGAGCCGGACATCGACACCCCGACCGCAGCGTTGCCGCTGGGGCTGACGCCTTTGGCCGAAAGCCACGAAGGCAGCTCCTGCGTCAGGAACGCCTCCCACTTGTAGGTCCACGTTCCGCCTTTGCCGACGGCGGGCTGGTACCAGTCCGAATAGAAGCTGGACTCTCCGCCCACCGGCATCACGACCGACAGTCCTGACTGGTTGAACCATTCAAACGCGGGGGTGTTGATGTCCCAACCGTTGTAATCGTCTTGTGCGCGTAGGCCGTCGAGCAAGTAGACCGCGTGCGTGCCGTCACCCTGGAATTGCACCTTGATGTCGCGTCCCATGGACGCCGACGGCACCATCAGGTACTCCACGGGAAGACCGGGGCGAGAGAACGCGGCGGCGGTGCCCACGCGTCCGACGACACTGACCGCGGCCCAAAGTATCGACGCCGCCAGCGCGGCGATCGTCAGCCGCTTCCCTGAGCGAGTGAGCTTCGCGCCGATCGTGCCTTCAACCGAGCCCTTCGTTCGCCATCGCTGTTCCCTCACACCAAGCCGAACGCGGCAGAACCGACGACCGATCCGACGCCGAACGCACCCGAATTAAACGGCCAGCCGTCTGCCAGTCAGTGCGAAGATGATTGTGCACTTGTCGACAATCAGCAATTTGGCTATAGTGGCTCGTGGCGGCTCGATCGAGGCCGCGTGCGGTCGCAAAATTCCGCCGCTTCCATGCACGTAAACGAGGACGCAAAGATGACGAAGAAGCTCAGTGGCATTCTGGCCGCAGTCTCGACACCGTTTGGCACTGACGGCCTGGTCGACGAGGGTCGCCTGCGGGGCCACGTCGACTTTCTGATCGACAACGGTCTGCACGGGCTGGTGCCGTGCGGGAGCACCGGCGAGTTCGCGGCGCTGACCGTCGACGAGCGCAAGCGGGTCAACGAAATCGTCATCGAGCAGGCGGCGGGTCGGGTGCCGGTGGCACCGCAGACGGGGTCAACTCGCACGGCTGAGGCGGTCGAATTGTCCAAGCACGCCGCTGCTGCAGGCGCCGATGCCGTGCTGGTGGTACAGCCGTTCTACGAGGCACCCACTCGCCGAGAGGTCATCGAATACTTCGCCACTGTCGGTGAGGCCGCGGGTATTCCGCTCATCGCCTACAACCTTCCCGGGGTGACCGGCATGAACCTGGACCGGCCGTTCTACCGGGAACTGCTGGAACGCACCGACGCCGTGAAGTACGTCAAGGACACGTCGGGTTCCATCGAGCAGGCCTTCGACTTGATTTTCAACCTCGGCGACGCCATCGACACCTTTGTCGGCTGGGACACCATTGTGTTGCCGGCGTTCTCCGCGGGCGCGGCCGGTTCGATCTGGGGTGCCCCGAACTTCGCGCCGAAGGAATGCGTGGCGATCTACGACCTGGCGAAGGCAGGCAAGACGGCCGAGGCCTTCGACATCTTCAAGCGGCTGTGGAACGTCTTCGACTTCCTGGGCAAAGAGGGCTATGCCGTGTCGACGAAGGCCGCCGCCCAGGCCGTCGGCGTGGATCTGGGTCTTCCGCGCGCCCCCTACGGCGAGCTGGAGCCCGAGAAGCTCGACGAGCTGCGCAAGCTGGTCGCCGAGACGGGCCTGAATTACTCGTAGTCTCCAGGGGAGTAGGTCGGGAGGACTGGTGCGCTTCAGCCGGATGGTCAACGTGGTGAAATGCCACGTCGGCGGCGAAGTCAACAACGTCGTCACCGGCGGGATCGGCGACGTACCCGGGGCGACCGTGTTCGAGAAGATGAAGTACTTCCGCGACCACGACGACGACTTGCGGAAGTTGTTGCTTCACGAGCCCCGCGGCGCGGTCACGCACTGCGTCAACTACGTCGTGCCGGCCGCCGATTCGCAGGCTCAGTTGGGCTATGTGATTGCCGAGTCCACAGAGTATCCGGCGATGTCAGGGTCGAACACGATGTGTGTGGCGACGGCGCTACTGGAGACCGGCATGATCCGCATGGTCGAGCCGATCACCGAAGTTGTGTTGGAGGCCCCCGCGGGCTTGATCCGGATCCGCTGCACTTGCGAGGACGGCAAGGTCACCAGCGTCGAGTTCGAGAACCAGCCCGCATTCGCCTACCGCATCGGTGTGCCGCTGGAGCTCGAGGGTTTCCCCACCCTGACGGTGGATGTCGCATGGGGCGGCATGGCGTACGTGTTGGCCCAGGCCTCCGAATTGGGTATCGGACTGACGCCTGATGAAGCGCGCGATCTGTGCGACCTCGGGCAGCGACTCAAAGCTGCTGCAGCAGAACAGATCCCGGTGACGCATCCCGTCAATCCGGAGTTCGCCGGCATCACCCAGACCGAATTCGTCGGTCCACTGCACCGCCGCGATGGCGTTCTCACGTCGCGCAACGCAGTCGTGGTCTCGCCCGGACGCCTGGACCGTTCGCCGTGTGGCACCGGGACGTCGGCGCGGTTGGCTGTCCTGCATGCCCGAGGTTTGATCGACGTCGGTGAGACGTTCGTCCATGAGTCGCTGATCGGCTCGCTCTTCGGCAGCCGAATCGACCGCCTCACGACTGTCGGCACCTACGACGCGATCATCCCGCGGATCAGCGGCCAGGCTTACATCACCGAGATCAGCCAAGTGGGATTGGACCCAGCTGATCCGTTCCCGACTGGATACGTACTGTCTGACACCTGGCCGACCGGTGAATGACAGGAACGGGTAGACCGAACGAATGCCCTATCCCGACATCGACCCGACCGGTGTGAAGTGGCGCATCCGGTCGTACATGGATTTGTGGGAGGAGCTGCTGGCGCATCACCGCGTCGGGCGTCCACTGTTCGTCGGCATCGACGGCCACAGCGGCTCGGGTAAGACCGCGCTCGCCAACGGATTGGCTGCGCTGGACCGTGGCACGGCGGTCGTCCACACCGATGATCTTGCCTGGCACCACTCATTCTTTGGCTGGGCGGATCTGCTCATCGAGCACCTCGTCACACCGGTGCATGAGGGCCGTCTTCCGATTCGCTATCGGCCGTCCGCCTGGGTGCAGCGTGGCCGACCGGGCGCGATCACCATTCCCGACGGGACGTCGGCGGTCCTTGTGGAGGGCGTCGGTGTGGCGCGACGCGAGTTGCGGCCATGGCTCGATGCGGTGGTGTGGGTACACGCCCGTGCCGAGGTGGGGCGGCGACGTGTCATCGCCAAGGGAGTCGACACCGAAGACTTCATCGACGATTGGATGAACGAGGAGAACGATTTCCTGGCCGAGCACCGGCCGTGGGAAATCGCCGACGTGGTGGTGGCCGGCGAACTGGGCCAGCCCGCCCTGACGGGCCGCTACGGGAACGTCGTGACTGCGACGGAACCGGCTCAGGTGACGAAGCGGCAGTCGTGACCGGGCCGCTCGATATTCCATGACTCAATGCGTACCGGTCGGATACGGATGATGTCGGTGCCCCCTCCAGCCGCTGGACGCTCGGAAAGGTCGGCCATGCCGTGTATTTCGATTGCGCGCGCGCCAGCGGCGTCTGCGCCATGAAGTGAAGCACTCTGGTCGTCGACGATCAGCGTCACGCGGGGATCGCGACGGATGTTGCGGTACTTCTGGGAGTCATGCAATCGGGGACCGCCGATCTCGACCCATCCGCCGGCCGTGTCGACGCGATATGACACTGGGTGGATCTGCGGCGCGTCACCGGGGCCGATGCTGACCATCCTCGCCTGCTGGCGAGCGGCCAGAAAGCGGTACTCGGAATCGGTGAACACAGCGCAGCCCATCTCAGGTCAGGCTAGCGCGCATACCGGAATTCGTAGTGTGCGGCGGGGTCGTCAACGCGCCAGATGTCGACGTTGCCGTCGATGAAGCACACCATCCAGCACAGTCCCGAGGCCGAAGGGACGGTCATCGCGATGTGTGCCCACGGCGTAAATCGTTGGTCGACAGCGCTATCGCGACGCCGGACGTAGTGACCCACTGCGGACTGCGGGTCGGACAGTTGATCGGCGCCGCTCATGACAGGTTGACGATGACCTGCTTGAGTTGAGTGAACTCCTCCAGGCCTGCTGTACCACCCTCGCGGCCGTAGCCTGATCCTTTGTATCCGCCCAGCGGTCCTTCCGGGCCGACCGCCATGTGGTTGTTCACCCACACCACGCCGGCATGCACGGCGTTGACGGTCCGCAGCGCCCGGCCGATGTCGCGGGTCCACACCGACGCCGCCAACCCCTGGTCGACCGCGTTGGCTTTGGCGATCGCGTCGGCTTCATCGGTGAAGGTCTGCACGGTGGCCACCGGACCGAAGATCTCCTCCTGCACCAGTTCGTCGTCCTGGCTCACGCCCGTGATCAGTGTGGGTTCGAAGAAGTAGCCCGGCCGGTCGGGCGCGTGGCCGCCGGTGACGAGCTGCGCGCGGGACGGACGGCCGTCGACGAGTTTGACCACCCGGTCCCGTTGTTGCTGTGAAATCAGCGGTCCCAGAACCGTTTCCGGGTCAGCCGCATCACCAATTGTGGCGGCGCGCAGGTTCTCGGCAAGGGCCGTGACGAACTGATCGTGGACCTTCTCGCTGACCAGCAGGCGGGTCGAGGACATGCATTCCTGGCCGGCATTGAACAGCACACCGTTGGTCAGGATGGGCAGCGCAGCCTGCAGGTCGATGTCGTCGTAAACGATGACCGGGGCATTGCCGCCCAGTTCGAGGACAACCCGCTTGGGAGCGCCGCCGGCGGCAGCGGCGATTGTGCGCCCGGCAGCGGTAGAGCCGGTGAACGAGACGAGGTTGACGTCAGCGTGGCGCACCAGCGCGTCGCCGATCACCCCACCTGAACCGTGCACGACGTTGAGCACTCCTGCGGGCAGCACTTCTTGTGCGAGCTCGACGAATCGCGTGGTGGCGAGCGGTGTCAGCTCGGCGGGTTTGATGATCACCGTGTTGCCCGCCGCCAAGGCCGGGCCGAGCTTCCACACCGCCTGCCACAGGGGGAAGTTCCACGGCGTGATGCCCAAGACGACGCCGAGGGGTTCGCGGCGCACGTAGCTGGTGTTGTTCTCGACGAACTCCCCGGCCGCCTGGCCGGCCAGCGTGCGGGCCGCGCCGGCGAAATGCCGTAGGGCGGTGGCGATTCCGGGCAGCTCATCGCCGCGGGCCACCGTTGTCGGCTTGCCCGCGTCGAGGGTCTCCAGGCGGGCCAGTTCGTCGATGTTGTCCTCGATCACCTCGACAAGTCGGTGCAACAGCTCCGAGCGGGCGCCGGGGGTGCGGGCCGCCCACGCGGGGAATGCTGCGCGCGCGGCCGCCACCGCGCGGTCGCCATCCTCGACGGTCGACTCGGTCAGTTCGATCAAGATCTCCCCGGTGGACGGGTTGTACACCTCGCGGGTCTGGCCGGAGGATCCGTTGACCGCCTTGCCGTCGATGATGTTCGTGGCCGTGAGCGGGGTCGTCATGCGTGTGCCTTTCTCGAAATGATGTTGAGGTGAAAGTGGAGTCCGCTTACAGGTGCCCGGACATTATGTCGATGGACTTTCCGCGCCGACTCTTGGGAATAGACAGATAGATCACCGTGCCTGCGGCGATCACTCCCACCATGCCAAGTCCGACGTGGATGGGGTCTGACCACACCAACAGCACGCACAGCACGATGGACCAGACGATTGCAAGCACGAAGATCGTTGGGCTGGCCTTTCCGTAGCGCCACGGGCGCTCCGGCAGCTTGTGGCGCAGCAGACCCCACAGGCCGACCGACACGACCACGCCGTAGGCCAAGGCCCAGGCGATCGCGGTCATCGCGGCCAGGACCGACAGCAGTGACGACCACAGCGCGAAGAGCACAGAGAGCACGAACACGGTCAGCGAGGCGTTGATCGGGATCTGCTGGCGGCTGACCTTGCGCATCCAACGCGCGGCGGGGATCTGGCCGTCGCGCGCCTGCGACCACAGCACCCGAATCCCTGTGAGCTGCACCATCACCTGGCAGGCGAAGAACGCCACCATCGCGACGGCTTCCATGACGTTCGCAAAGGCAGAGCCGACCGAGGTGGCCAGGATGTCCTTCACCGGGAGCGCGCTGCCCATGATGGCAGGCAGGTCCTGGATGGCCAGCATCAGCAGCGCGATCAAGATGATCCCGACGATGTAGGACGAGACGTTAGCCAGCACCGATGCCATGGGCGCCTTCCTGGCGGCGTCCTTGGTTTCTTCGGATGCGTTGCCGGTGGCATCGAACGACGAGATCACATACGCAGGCAGGATCATCGCGAACATGAACGGCGCCACCCAGTGGCCGTTGGTGGCCGTTCCGCCGGAGTCGCTGAGGAATCCCAGAGGCTGGGTCGGGTGCTTGACAATCAACAGCGCACCGATGATGGCGACGACACAGATGATTTCGGCGACGACTCCGAGGTTGTTCAGCAATGCGGCGGCCTTGACGCCCGCGACGTTCACCAACGTGCCCGCCACTATCAGGCCCAACGCCCACGGCAGGGTCTGCTCCGGCGTCTCGAGGCTGACGCCGAACCAGCCCGCGATGAACGGCGCGATAGCCACGGCGACCGTGGTAACCGCGACGGTGTGAGCGATGATCAGCCACCAGCCGGTCTGCCAAGCCAGCCACGGTTTACCGGTTATGCGGCCGGTTATCTGATACACCCCGCCGGCCAGCGGATAGCCCGACACCAGTTCAGCCACCGCCAGACCCACAGTGAACACCTGAAGCGCCCCGCCGACCACGAATGACCAGAATGACGCAGGGCCGAAGAAGCCCAGGCCGACGATGAGTGTGGTGAACAAACCCGACGCGATGGCAATCGAGGTGAACTGCACGCCGAAGGCCGAGAACAGGCCGAGGCTGCGGTTGAGCTCCTGCTTGTAGCCCAGCTTTTCCAGGTAGGCGACGTCGGAGTCGGTGGCCGATCGTGGGTGGCGAGGGGTGGACACGCCAGCCTCCTCGGGAGTGATTGCCATGGTGACCTCGTGTTTTCAGGTTGGCGGTCCGAGGACCGGGCGCGGGAGAGGGCTGCCCGTAGGCAATCCAGATTGACTAACTGTCGACAATCTACATCGAAATCGGAGTGACCGCAATCACGTTCTGTGGCTTGGTGGCTTACCGGCCGCTCAACGCCTGCGCGAGCTGTCCGCGGCTGTCAGGTCGATGAAGGAGCGTGCGGTTTCATGACCATGCCGCGCCAGCCGGGCGGCGAGGGCCAGGAAAACCTGGGCGGTGGTGATCGCGTCGCCGAGCGCATGGTGGGGACTGTCCACCGGCAGGCGCAGTTGGGTGGCCAACCGCTCGAGGTTCGGCTCACCGCCGGGGTGCGCAGCGCCGAGGTCGGCGGCTCGCGCCATGGCTGCGGTGTCAATGATCTTGCAGCGCAACCGTTTTCCGTGTGCCTTGAAGGCCCTGGCGAGGAATGACTGCTCGATCCAGGCGGCGTGGGCGATGAGCACGCGGTCGGCGAGAAGTGCGTCGAGGGTGTCGACTGCCTCCGAGAGCGGTGGCGCATCGGCCAGGTCGGCGGGGCGCAGGTTGTGGACCGTGATCGACGCGGGGGACAAGGCGCAGTCCGGTCGAACCAGCCCGTAGACGTTGTGCGCCGCGATCATCCGTCCGTTCTGGATGACTGTGGCACCGTATGAGGCGATGGCGTCGCGTCGCAGGTCCAGACCGGTGGTCTCCAGGTCGACGACGAGGTAATCGACCGTCCGCCAGGGTTGGTCGAACGGGTCGTCGCCGCGGCGGAGTAGCGATCGCAGCGTCACGGCAGCCGCGCCACCCATTCGCTGTCGAGCCGGTTCTGCACGTTGGCCACGGCCCGGAACGCCTCTCGCAAGTAGCGGCGGGTGAGGGTGTCCAACTCCTTGGGTGCGATCCAGGTGGTGGACCCGGCGGCATTGTTGCGAATCGCGCTGATCTCGTTTCCGAGCACCAAGGAATAGATGTAGTCGAAAGCCCGCACCAAGGTGTCGGTCTCATCCCGGGTAAGGAGGCCGGCGGCGTGGCCGCGGTGCAGTCGGGTGATGGTCGAGCCGCGGTCATCGCCGGTGACGATCGCGATCCAGCGGCCCAGCGAAGCGATCGGCACCAGCCCGCCGGCCTTGAGGTTGAGGTGGCCGCGGTGGGCGCCGGAGTGTTCGACGACGAAGTCGCGGACAAAGCCGACAGGGGGACGCTGAGAAATGGTGTATCGCAATAGCCCGGATAGATAGTCACGGCCGCGGGTGGTCGCCAGCATGGCGTCGGACACCGCGCGGCCCAACGGGATGCCGGTGATGGGCCTGCTGTCGGCGATCATCGACGACAGCAGCAGGGCTTTGGTCTGGTCGGGATTGCTGATCCACGACGTGGCGGTTTCGGTGAACGCCGATTTGGATTTGGAGAAGATCGGGTTGGTGGCATTGGCGCCCTCGGCGCATCGCGGCAGCCCGCAGCGTTCCATGTTGTCCAATACGCGACCGGCCCAACTTCGCAGCTTGCCTGCCGGATCGGGGCCATCAGGAAGGTCTTCCCACACCAATGCGGTGTCAACGTCGGAGCGAGGCAAGGGTTCTCGCCGCGCGATGGAGCCGAGCAGCAGCCATGCCGTGCGGTGGGGCACCTGGTCGTCTTCGATATCCGTGAGCTCGATGAGCCGCAGCATGATGGCATCGATCACCGCTGACAACACCGCCGCGATGTGCATGACAGAGACACCGGTGTCGTAGAGCTCGAGCCAGGTGCCGGGCAGGAGCGCTGCCGCGGCGGCCACGTCGTCGACGGTGGCTGCGTCGTCGATCGCCCGGCGGATGACCAAGGGGTTGCGCACCTCGGCCGAGGCGACGTCGACGACCCGCAGAATGCCGACGGGTTGTTCGCCGGCCCCGGTGACGACGAGGTGGTGGTAGCCGCTCTCCACCATCTTGAGGAACGCGTCGCCCACGAGGATGTCAGCGCCGACGGTGGCGGCGGGAAACGACGCAAGTGTGGCGACGGGAGTGTGTGAGGTCAGCGTGCCGGTAGCCAGGCCGGTACGGAAGTCGCTGTCCGTGACGATTCCGATCTGCTCACCGCGCTGGATGAGCGCGCAGGACTGACCTGCGTCGGTCATCGCGGAAGCGGCCTCGGCGACGGTGGCCTCCGGTGGGCACCACACGACGGGTCGCATCTGGTGGCGCGCCAGCCGTAACGCTTGATCGACCAGTCCCGAACGGGTCAGCCGTTCGCGGGAAACCAGTGAGCCGTAGTGGCTGAATTGCAGGCGGTCGGGATGTTGCAGGCACTTTCTCGGGTCGACGAACCGATAGCACAGCGTGTCGTCGCAGGCTCGGACCGTCAAGGGCGGGGGCAGCCCGGACAGCACCGAGATTTGGCCGAACGTCTCGCCGGTGCCGAGCACGTCGACGACGCGGCCGCGATCGACGACCTCCACCTCTCCGGAGCGCAGCACATAGAAGTGCGACAGGGGAGCCTGGCCGGCCGTGATGATGATGGTGCCCGCGGTGAAGTACTCCACTTCGATCAGGCGGGCCAGCGCCTCCAGATCGGCCGCGTCGAGTTGGTCGTAGGGAGGTTGGCCACCGAGGAAGTCGACGTATTCACGCATCCTTGGCGGTTCTGAGTTCGGCCTCGGCGCGCGGCAGGCCACCGTGCACATGACGGCCGATTTCGGCGGTGATCGCCGCCATGTCGCCGGTATCGATGATCTCCAGCAGGCGTCGATGATCGGCGACCATGTCGTGCAGGTCTGCGAACAATTGGTGGTCGGCGGAGAAGAACAACTGCAGCTGTGCCTCCCAGCTGTGCCACAGATCGAGCAACAGTCGGTGGCCGGACAGCTCGTAGAACGCCCGGTGGAACGCCATATGGGCGTCGATGGTGGCTGCGGGGTCGTTGCTGTCAGCGCCCAGCGCCATGTCTTCCAGGGCGCGGGTGACCTTGATCCGCGTGGAGCCCTTCAATCGGGGCAACGCCAGTTCGATGGCGTACGGTTCCAGGCGTTTCCGCAGGCTTGCGATCTCGGCGATCGACTCGTGGCTGACTTCAGCGACGAATGCCCCGCGGTACGGGATCTTCTGGACGAGGCCCTCTTCCGCGAGTAGGCCCAGCGCCTCGCGCAGCGGGGCACGGCTGACGCCGAGGTCGGCGGCGAGGTGTGTTTCCCGCAGCTGACTTCCGGGCTTGAGTCGGCCCTCCAGAATCGCATTGCGCAGCACGTGGGCGACGGATCCGGGCGTGGTTCGCTGTGTGATCCTGCCCAGCGAGACCGCCGCGCTGCCGCCGGACAACGTCGACAGCGGGCCTTCGGTGATTGACTCAGCCATCCGATGTCCTTCCCGCGCCAATACACGTGGCTAATTGTCGACAATAGCCTCGTCTGGGTGACGGCCGGTTCTCACTCGCCCGCGGCCGACACGTAGATCGGACCGCGTTCGAGGACCGGATCGAGGATCCCGGTCTCGAGCTCATTCGCGGCGTCCTCCAGGCCGGCTGGATCGCGGTGTTGGCCGGGGTAGCCGATGAGCTCTTTGACCTGGGGAGTCATGAAGTATGCGCCGGCGATGATCGAGGACAGGGGGTCGAAGGTGCCCTTGTCGTCGGCCCACATGCGCTTCAGTGCAGCGTAGAGGTCGTCGACGTCGGCCAGCGCGTTGACGGCGTTGAGCACAACCTCGAACACATCGGCGCGCGCAGCCAACGCCAACTGCAGATATGCCGGGAATTGTTCAGCGTCACTGGCTTTCGGGTTCGGTCCGGCGGCGGGAATCAAGGTATCGGCGATGCGGAGCAGCGTTGTGTGTTCATCGTCGCTCAGTGGCCGCAGCGGCGTGGTCGTGCGGGGTGGAACCGACAACCGTCGATCGGATGATGCTGTGCTCATGACTCTGCCTTTCGGGCCGTGACCTGCTCGACGACCTTCTTACCCACCCGCAGCGCCAGAGCGCTGATGGTGCACGTGGGGTTCGCCGACCCCGACGTGACGAAGATGCTGCCGTCCGCGATGTAGAGGTTGGCGACGTCGTGGGCCTTCCCGTACGAGTCGACGACTGATGTCGCTGGGTCATCACCCATCCGGGCGGTGCCCAACAGGTGACCGGGCTGATCGATCCACAACTCCTGGGTGATGACGTGGGTGGCGCCGGCCGCCTCGTGGGCCTCGACCATCCGCTCAACGGTGAATTTCAGCAGCTTTCGCGTGTTGTCGCTGATCCGGTATTCGATCTTCGGGGCGGGCAGCCCGTCCGAGTCGAAGAGTTTCGTCGATAGGGTCACACGGTTGCGTTCCTCGGGCAGGTCCTCGGTGTTGGCGGCCCACAGGATGCCGTTGCGTGCCGAGCGCGCCACGTCGTGAATCGCCGGCCCCCACAAGTCGTCGAAGTCGCGCTCACGATGGGCCTCGATTGCGTTGAGCGGCCCCGGGGTTGGCAGCGCGTGCAGTTTGGCGCCGCGCACGAATCCGCGTGAGCTGTCGGTCTCGTAGAACTGCATGGAATGAATCAGCTGGCCCGCGGGGCCACGCCAGCTTTCCAGGTCTTCGTCGTAGTACCCCAGTGCGGTGCAGTTGGGGTGGAGCATGAGATTTCGTCCCACCAGACCCGATGAGTTGGCCAGCCCGTCGGGATGTTGGTCGGTGGCCGACATCAACAGCAGCCGCGGGGTTCCGACCCCGTTGGCGCACAGCACCACCGCGCGGGCGGGCTGAAACACCACCCGGCCGTCGCGGTCGACGTACTCCGCGCCACTGGCTAGTCCGTCCTGTCCGGTCATCACTTTGCGCACCCGCGCACCCGTGAGCACCCGCGCCCCGGCCTTGAGTGCTTGGGGCATGTAGATCAGGTCGAAGGAGGCCTTGGCGCCCTGCGGGCAGCCCCATTCGCACACACCCCAGCGGCCGCACTGCTCCAGCGTCTTGTACTTCTGGCTCGCGATCGCATTGGTGCCGGGCCACCAGTGCCAGCCGAGTTTGTTGGCCGCCTGTGCGGCCTTGATGCCAGGCTTGCCCATCGGGTGCGGCGGAAGGGGATAGTCCAGGCCTTCGGGGTAGGCGGTGTCGCCGCCGACCCCGGCCACGCCGATGAACTCGTCGACCTCGTCGTGGTAGGGCTTGAGGTCGTGGTAGCTGATGGGCCAGTCGTCAGCGACGCCGTCGAGGGTCTTGACCCGGAAGTCCGACGGAAGCAGCCGCGGCCATTCGGCGCCGTAGTAGATCGAGCTGCCACCGACCGCGTTGAACATCACCGGCCACATGTCGGAGTCTTCAACGTCGACCGGATAGTCGGATGGCAGGCCGCGCACGTTGGGGTCATGGGCCCAGTTGTGCTGGATGAGCAGTTCCCATTCAGGGAAGTTGGCCGGGAAGTCGCTGGGGTTGACCCAGTCTCCCTGCTCCAGACAGACGACGCTCAGCCCTGCGGCGGCCGCCGTGTGGGTGACCACCGCGCCCGACGGGCCGGCGCCGATGACCAGCACGTCGACGACATCGGCTTCGCCGGGAATTTGGGATGCCACGATTAGCCCTCACTTCCTGTCTGACTTACGCCCCGGCCAGCACGCCGCCGTCGACGACGAAGGCGGTTCCGGTGATCGCAGTCGAGTGATCCGACAGCAGGAACGCGACCGAATGTGCAATCTCGATCGGTTCGATGGCGCGGCCAATCGGCTGGAAATCCGGCAGGCCGGCTTCGAGGGCCTCGCGTCCGCCCAAGGCTTCATAGTGCGGGACGTTGAGCGGCGTGTCGACGAAACCGGGGCACACCGTATTGGCGCGGATGCCCTGTGCCCCGAAGTCGAGGGCGATCGCTTTGGTGAGCGTGAGGACTGCTCCCTTGCTGGCGGTGTAGGTGGTCAGCAGCTTCTCGGCGCCGATCGAGTTGATCGACCCGAAGTTGACGATCGACCCGCCGCCGGCCTTGAGCAGTTCGGGGATGGCGTACTTCGATCCGAGGAACACTCCCTTGACGTTGACGTCAAACGTCTTTTGGTAGTCCTCCACGGACGCGTCCAGGATCGTGCCGGGAATGAGGATGCCAGCGTTGTTGACGATGCCGTCGAGCTTGCCGAATCGCTCCACCGTGAAGCTGATCAACTCCTTGACCTGTTCTTCGTCGGTGACATCGACGACGCGACCGATCAGCCGGTCGTCGTCGACTTTGAGCTGCGTCAGGTGTTCGGGTGAGCGGACGGTGGCCACCACCTGGGCGCCTTCGTCGTGCAGGTGAAGTGCGGTTGCCAGGCCGATTCCGCGGCCTGCGCCGGTGATGATGACCGTTTTACCTGCGAGCAGGGTGCCCATTTGATGTGCTCTCTTTCTGAATGGAGTCGGTGCAGATGCACCAAGATTGTTTTATTGTCGACAATCAGTCAATATCGAGTCTGGCGGGTCGGACCCGGTTCGTCAAGAGGGCAGCGGCATGACATATGCCGACGCAGGCCCCATGCCGTCCACCGCTCCGTAGGGTGGGGTGGCAGCCAGTTGGTCCAATGTCCGCGGCGGGCGCACCGTTTCAACTCGGTGGGGGCCTGGCAATACTTCGAAAACACGCTCGGCTCGACCTGCAACAGCAGCGAAGGGGATAGATGTCTCAACCGGCAGAGGTAGAACCCGAGGATCAGGGCAACGAGCCGACCGAAATCACCTTCGATGAGCATCTGCATCCGGCGCGTCCTCGCGCGCTGCGGTTCCGGCCACGCGTGAAGACGCCGTTCACCCGTCGGTCGGTCGCAAAGGACGGGCCTGCGACGGGTGACAACCCTGCGTACGTGTCCTGGCTGCTCTCCCAATCGATGCTGGCCGACGCCAACGAGATCAGCCAACAGTTCTCGGGTCAGGGATCGATGTGGCAGAACCCCTATGCCACGCCCAGCCCCCGCAGCGCCGTCGAGACCGCCTCCGTGTGGTTCACCGCGTATCCGCTGTCGTTGATCACCCGGCCGGACGAGTCGTTCCTGAAATCCATGGCTGACGAGAAGATGTGGGAGGCGTTCGCCAAGATCGGCATCGAAGCAGTTCACACCGGCCCCGTTAAGCGTGCCGGTGGCATCTCCGGCTGGACGTTGACCCCGAGTGTGGACGGCCACTTCGATCGCATCAGCACCGAGATCGATCCCGCGTTCGGCACCGAGGAAGAGTTCCGTGCGATGTGTGGTACCGCCAACTGGTACGGCGGCATCATCATCGACGACATCGTGCCCGGCCACACCGGCAAGGGCGCCGACTTCCGGCTCGCCGAGATGAAGTACGCCGACTACCCCGGCGTCTATCACATGGTTGAGATCGACCCGCGCGACTGGGATCATCTGCCCGACGTCCCCCCGCACGCCGATTCGGTCAACATCGACCAGGACACCGAAGAGTGGCTGGACAAAGCGGGTTACATCATCGGACGGCTGCAACGGGTCATCTTCTATGCCGAAGGCATCAAGGAGACGAACTGGAGTGTCACTCGACCCGTGGTCGGCACCGACGGCGAAGAACGCCGCTGGGTGTACCTGCACTACTTCAAGGACGGTCAGCCGTCGATCAACTGGCTCGACCCGTCATTTGCAGGCATGCGGCTCGTCATCGGCGACGCACTGCACTCGCTGGCCGATCTCGGTACCGGCGGACTTCGCCTGGACGCCAATGGGTTCCTCGGAGCTGAGAAGACCGCAGCCGAAGACAGCACCGCGTGGTCCGAGGGTCATCCGCTGTCCGAGGCCGCGAACCACCTGATCGCGGGCATGGTCCGCAAAGTCGGTGGATTCACCTTCCAGGAGCTCAACCTCACCATCGACGACATCCGCGAAATCGGTGAAGTGGGAGCCGATCTGTCGTATGACTTCATCAACCGGCCCGCATACCACCACGCTCTTGCGACCGCCGACACCGAGTTTCTCCGACTGACGCTGCGCACAACCCTCGAGTTGGGAGTCGACCCCGCGTCACTGGTCCACGCGCTGCAGAACCACGATGAACTGACCTACGAACTGGTCCATTGGTCGACCGGCCACCGCGACGACGTCTACCCGTACAAGGGCGGAGAGATGACCGGCGAAGAGCTGGGCGCGTCGGTGCGGGCCGATCTCACCGAGCAGCTCACCGGTAAGAACGCGCCCTACAACCTGGTCTTCACTACCAACGGAATCGCTTGCACCACAGCCACTGTCATCGCCGCAACGCTCGGCGTCACCGATCTCGACACCGTCGACGACATCGACCGCATCCGACGAGCCCACCTGTTGTTGGCGATGTTCAACGCGCTACAGCCCGGGGTCTTCGCGTTGTCGGGATGGGACCTGTGCGGCATGCTCACACTGCCCGCCGCCGACGTCGCCGACCTCCTGCGTGGCGGCGACACCCGCTGGATCCACCGCGCCGCCCACGACCTGATGGGGGTCAACCCCGAGGCGACAAAGTCGATGGCGGGAATGCCGCGTGGGCGAAGCCTCTACGGCTCGATCCCCGACCAGCTTGCGGACGACACCAGCTTTGCGCGTCAGCTACAGGCAATCCTTCGGGTGCGCTCGCATTACGGCATCGCAACCAGTAAGCAGATCGACATCCCTGACGTGTCCCACCGCGGAATGCTTGTGATGGTCCACCAACTCGACGATCCGAATCAATTCCAGCTGACTGTCCTCAACTTCGCCAACGAGCACATCGCGGGCACAGTCCGCTCGAAGAAGCTCCCACCCGGTGCGCGCGTGTCAGACATGTTCACCGGCGAGGAGGTCGGCGTGGTCGACGACCTGAACAGCTTCGCCATGGAGTTAGTGCCTCACCACGGTGCCTCACTGCTCGTCGAACAGCCACCGGATAGCGAGGCGTGATTTCACGGGTGCGTTCGGAGTAGACCCCCGAGTTGCGGGATGTCATGTATGACATCTATGTGCCACCGGCGCACGACGGCTTCGTCGTACATGACACGCCAACGCGCGAACGCGGTGCATCGTTTGCTGCCTCGCTTAACCTCTGCTTCTATCCCGCCCCGACGCCACCAGCAAGGGACGGATCGGCCCGACCCTGAGAAGGACATCACCTTGGGCAAGCACAGCCTCGAAAAGCTGACGCATGAGGAACAGGACGGCGAGCGCCAGTTACAGGAGGCCAAGGCACACCACCTCGCCCGCGATCGCCGGACAAGCGCGGCAGAGCGGGAGATGATTTACCACACCCTGGCGAGTCACCGCATGAAGCTTCTCGCACAGGGCGCCGAGCTGGCTCTTCGCCTCGGCGAAATCTTGGCCGAGGTGGAGCGGCTCGACCAACAACTGGGTGGCTTCGAACGGCCCGAATTCTGGCGCGCAGCGCTGGACTAAACAGCCAGGCAACTTCTGTCCCAGACCGACTGGCACGCGGCCGCGTGCATACAAGCGAACCTGTGCCCCGGCAGTGTCTGGTTTCAGACATAGTTGGCAGCTGTCTCGCGACATAGATGACACCTCGTTATGCCGAGGAGGTCGGCCATGTCGAAGGCGCAGCTCGTCATCACCGCCGTGGTACTTGAGGGACGCAGCAAAAGCGAGGTGGCACGCGACTACAACGTCTCGCGTTACTGGGTGCAGCAACTGGTCAAACGCTACGAGACCGAGGGGGCGGCGGCTTTTGAGCCGCATTCGCGCCGACCCCACCGCAATCCCCGCGCGGTCGGCGCCGACCTGGAAGACAAGGTCGTACGGCTGCGCAAAACGCTGGACAAAGCCGGCTATGACGCCGGCGCGGCGACCATCGCCGAACACCTCACCCGCGACCCCAGCATCACCAAAATCCCTGCAGTGGCAACCATCTGGCGCATCCTGACCCGCCGCGGATTCGTCACTCCCCAACCGCAGAAACGACCTCGTTCATCATGGAAACGCTTCGAGACCGACCTGCCCAACCAATGCTGGCAAGCCGACGTCACCCACTGGCGCCTCGCCGACACCACCGAGGTAGAGATCCTCAACATCATCGACGACCACTCCCAACTGGCCATCGCCAGCCACGCCCGACCCGTCACCACCGGACCCGACGTCGTCGACACCATCACCGCGGCCTTCACCGACTGGGGCACACCGGCAACCATGCTGACCGGGCGCACCGCCCTACAAATCCTGCTCGGCGAACTGGGCATCAAGTACATCAACTCCCGGCCCTACCACCCGCAGACCTGCGGAAAAGTAGAACGCTTCCACAAACCCTCAAGAAGCGCCTCACCGCCCTGCCACCAGCAGCCACCATCGCCGAACTACAAGACCAGATCAACGATTTCCGCGATTACTACAACACCACCCGGCCCCACCGAGCCCTGCACCGACGCAGCCCCCTGCAGGCCTTCACCGACCGACCCAAAGCCTTCCCCACCGGATGCCAGATCCCGCCGCACTACCGCGTCCGCCACCACCGCATCGACGCCGCCGGAGTATTCACCATCCGCTACAACACCCGCCTACACCACATCGGCCTAAGCAAGCACCTACGCGGCACCCACGTCACCGTGCTCATCGACAACCGCGACATCCGCGTACTTGACCGCGACACCGGAACACTCATCCGCAAACTTGTCCTAGACCCCACCCGCGACTACCAACCCCGCGGCGTCAAATGCGGAAACTCACCCGAAAACAAGCCCTAATGTCAATGATGTCTCGGGACATCTGTCAACGATGTCCCGAGACACCACACTGTGCCCCCGGCAGGAGTGCCCCCGGCAGGATTCGAACCTGCAACGCCGGCTTCAGGAGAGCCTGCAAGCGCTCCTGATCAAGCCCCCGCCGCGAGGGACGCGGGTCACGGTCGGCCAGCGCCCGCGTCGGGTCCTGTCGGCTGTCTCGTCATTTGCAGCAGAACTTCCCTTCTGCCCTTCTGCTTCGTCTTGGAGCAGCACCCGAGACCTCGGGTATCTACATAAGTACATACAGTGTATGTCCACATCCTGGGACAACACTGTTGACACCAGCGCGGATGAGGCATGTACTGGACTTCTACCACCAGGATCAGGAGAAACCATGACTGTGTATGCGCGACCGGGTGCAGACGGCTCGGTGATGTCCTTCGCGCCCCGCTACGACAACTACATCGGGGGTGAGTGGGTCGCCCCGGTGAAGGGCCGCTACTTCGAGAACTCAACCCCGATCACCGGCGAGGTGTTCTGCGAGGTCGCCCGCTCCGACGAGGCGGATATCGAACGCGCCCTCGACGCGGCGCACGCGGCGGCACCCGCCTGGGGCAAGACCTCCCCGGCCGAGCGCGCGGTGATCCTCAACAAGATCGCCGACCGGATCGAGGAGAACCTCGAGTCGATCGCCGTCGCCGAAACCTGGGACAACGGCAAACCGGTACGCGAAACGCTGAATGCGGATATCCCGCTGGCGGTGGATCACTTCCGGTATTTCGCCGGGGCGATCCGTGCCCAGGAGGGGTCGCTGTCCCAGATCGACGACGACACCGTGGCCTATCACTTCCACGAGCCGCTCGGCGTCGTCGGGCAGATCATCCCGTGGAACTTCCCGATCCTGATGGCCGTCTGGAAACTCGCGCCAGCGCTGGCCGCCGGTAACGCGGTGGTGCTCAAGCCGGCCGAGCAGACCCCGGTGTCGATGCTGTACCTGATGTCGCTGATCGGTGACCTGCTGCCGGCGGGCGTGCTCAACGTCGTCAATGGCTTTGGGGTGGAAGCCGGTAAGCCGCTGGCGTCGAGCAACCGGATCGCGAAGATAGCGTTCACCGGTGAGACCACCACGGGCCGGCTGATCATGCAGTACGCCAGCCAGAACCTCATCCCGGTCACCCTGGAGCTGGGCGGCAAGAGCCCCAACATCTTCTTCGCCGATGTGTTGGCGGCGCACGACGACTATCAGGACAAGGCGCTGGAGGGGTTCACGATGTTCGCCCTCAACCAGGGCGAAGTCTGCACCTGCCCGTCGCGCTCGCTGGTTCAGGCCGATATCTTCGACGAGTTCGTGGCCCTGGCCGCGATCCGCACCAAGGCGGTCCGGCAGGGCGATCCGCTGGACACCGAGACCATGATCG
>Ga0068861_100000801_pt1 | contig 18968 bp, 16 predicted proteins | sample KBSSwiS42_FD_66593 | JGI IMG/M metagenome (GOLD analysis project Ga0068861, IMG submission 66593) | Switchgrass rhizosphere microbial communities from Kellogg Biological Station, Michigan, USA - KBS Switchgrass S4-2 | ecosystem: Host-associated > Plants > Roots > Rhizosphere > Soil ...
GTCGTCACTTCCTCGCCGGGCACGAAGTACGGCGAGATGATCGACAAGCGTGTTTGCGCGCCTGTGACCAGCGGAACGAGTGCCGCACCCACGTGAGTGGTCTGCGCATCGCGCTTCTTCATGGTGACCTTGCGCGGATCGTCGGCGACGAATCGATAATTGTCCGACCACTGCAGCGGCCACTCGCCTTCGACCATGCGCTTGATCGCATCGTCCGCGCGCAGTGCCTGCGCGTAGCGGCTCTGCTCCGCCTGCGCGGCATGCGAGCGAAGCTCTTCGCGGAGTCGATTCAGCGCCGCGTCCGTCACGGCCGCGGGATCGAGCGTTTCTATCGGGTACGACGCAGGCGAGTTCCAGTATCGGTCGAAGGAGGCCGACGCTTCGCGCACGACCGGCCCGATCATCGCGAAATCCAGATCGACGAAGTTCACTTCGTCGCTGGCACCGAAATACTCGTCGCCGATGTTGCGCCCGCCGACGACCGCAATCCGGTTGTCGGCGATCCAGCTCTTGTTGTGCATGCGGCGGTTGATGCGCTCGAAGCTGGTCGTGGCCTCGGCGACGAAGCGCAGCGCGCCGTGGCGCGAGGCGAACGGATTGAACGTGCGCAGCTCGATGTTCGGGTGAGCGGCGAGCGCGGCAAACGTGGTGTTCTCGTTGCGCGCATCCATGTCGTCGAGCAGCATTCGCACGCGGACGCCGCGGTCCGCGGCGAGCAGCAATTCCTGCACGAAGTAGCGGCCGGTCAGATCCATGTGCCAGATGTAGCTCTGCACATCGAGGCTGCGCGTCGCCAGGCGGGCGCTCTGCACGCGACTCACGAACGCTTCCGTGCCCTCGACGACCAGGCGGAAGGCGGATTGCCCGGGATGCTTGGCTTCGAGAGGGCCGGTGAGTTGATCGAGCGGCGTCATCTGCGTCGGAGCGATCGCGCTCGCGTCAGGCAGAGTGGGGCGCGGCGGCAGCTGCGCGCAGCCTGCAAGCAGCAAGAGCGCCAGACCGGTTATGTGCGCTGCAGATTTCACCGGCCGGCCGCTGGCGACCGGCTCAGTGGCCAGGCGCTTTCTGCTCGTTTTCTGCGCCTTTGCGCGTGATCTCTGCGTAGAGTGCGGTCATCCGATCCACGATTTCCTGATACTGCGGCAACTTCGCCGCCAGGGTGCGCGCCTCGCGCCCTTCCGTCACCGCGCGTTTCAGGAACTGCGTGTCGTAGTCGGACAGTCGCTCGCCGCGGTCGACCTTGTCCTTGAGCTTGAGGGCATAGGGCAGGCGCTCGGCCTCGAGTCGCATGAGCAGCACCTGCGCGACGCCCTTATCGCGCGACTTTTTTCGCGAATCGCTCATCGCGGGCAAGTCTGGGACGAGTGCGACGGACTAGGGAATACGGACTGCGGGCATCCGCAACGACGCTGCCAGTGCGCCGAGTGCGAGGACTGCGAGGGTGATAGCGAACACGCTGTCTGCCACGAGCGAATCGAAGGCACGCGTGAGTACTGCCACGGCAATTACCGGCAGCGAGTTGCCCAGGAAGCACACGATGAAATACACCGAGGAGACACCGGCGCGTTGATCCTCAGGGGCGATCTGATTCACGACTTGCAGGCTGCCGCGATAGCCGAGCGCGCCGCTGACTCCGCTCAACGCGGTTCCCAACAGCAGCAGCGGCAACGATCCCTGCGCTTGCGCAAGGATCAGCAGCGCCAACGTAGGCACCAGCAGGATGAGAGCCAGGCGCATGCACGTGCCGCTTGCGAGCCGGCGTGTGACGATGATCGTTGCGGCCGCTACCAATCCCAGCTCGAAGACGACGGCACCGCCGATGGCGCGGTTGGACAGATGGAGGCTATCGATCAGCACGCCGGGCGCCAACGAGAAGTAGAAGCCGTAGAGCGAGAAGACCGTGAACGCAGTGATCGCAGGCGCAATGAAACGCGCGCGGATGGATCGCGGGACCGCGACCGAAGTGCGGCGTGCCGTGTTTGTGTCCGAGTGATTGTTCACCGTCTCGGGCGATCGTGCGATGAACACGGCCGTGATCGCTACCGCCCCTATATATATGAGAAAGGGCAGTTGCAGCGGCCGCGAGGAGTATTGAGCGAGGAGGCCGGAGATCAGCGGACCCAGCCCCAGGCCAGCGAAGTTGCTGACGACCGCCACCAATGTCGCGCGCGCCCTGTCCTCCGCGTCCAACTCCGCGATCCACGCTGTCCCGGTGCCCGCTCCAAGTCCGATCGAAAAGCCGCTCAATACGCGCGCGACGAACAGCCACGGTGTGCTCGTGGCGAAGAAATAGATCCCGGTGCTGAGCGCCGCCATCGCCAACGCGCGCAGCACGATGCGCTTGCGGCCGGCACGATCCGACACGCCGCCGAAGAAGAACAGCGAGACCAGATTGCCGATGACGTACGCAGCGTAGATCAGCGTCAGCATGATCGCCGAGAAGCCGAACTGCTTCGCGTACAGCGAATACAGGGGCGTCACGATCGTGCTGCCCATGAACATTACGGCGATCATCGAACCGACCGCCAAGGTCGCTGCCTTCATCAGTGGATCTCCGGCGGGGACGAGCAGACTTGACGCAGCATGCCATGCCGCGGTTCCCTACAGGCGATGGTCAAGGTAGTAGTTCTTGCGCTGGTAGTCGCGCTGACTGGCTGCGCCAGCTCTTCGCTCGTGATCCGCTCCTACGCCGAGGGGCTCGCAGGCGTTCGCGGTACAAGTACCGAAATGAAGTTGAGTGTCGCGCGAGACCCGGCTGTGAGCGACGGCGCAGTCCTGTTGGTCGAATACCCTGCAGCGACAGCTAACCGCGCGGCCCGCGATGTGTGGTGCGAAGCCGAGCACAGCGACTGGACCGCGAGGCGCGCGATCTCGTTCCAGGCGAAACCGGACCACGCGATGCGCCTCTCGGTATCGTTCATGGATCGCAATCGCGTGGCGTACACGAGCTGGTCGGACTTGCGCGCCGGCGAGTGGCAGACCGTGCGCATCGCGTTCGAGCAGATCCGTCCGAATCCGTATTTTCAGCCGCCCGGCGCGCAGACGGGCGCGCCGCTCGACGTCAGCGAGGTCAAGGCCATCGGCTTCGCTCCGCAGGATCCAGGTCCGGGGCGAATCGCGCTCAGCCGATTCGTGATCGTGGACTGACGCGGCGTTTCACTGCGAGGGCGGTCGGCAGTACGCGCCGAGCAGGCGCGGACGCTGCGTCAGTTCTGCGCGCTGAGCGACAAGCCGGGCACGCGCAGCAGCTCGCGCGAGATCTGCGCGCTCAGCTCCTGCAGCAGCGCGAGGCGCTCGCGCACGAGCTTGGTCTTGGAGATCTTCTTCGAATGGCTCGAACTGTTCAGCGCAGCGACGACGCGTTGCGCCTGATCGTAGACTGGCACGGCGACTGCCACCACACCGTACGCGAGCTCGTCCTCCACGGCGGAGTAGCCGGTACGGCGACACTCCTCGATGAGCTTCATCAGCTTGGCAGGATCCGTCACGGTGTGACTGGTCAGTGCGACGAATTGCTCGGTCGCGAAATAGTTCTGCAGCCGCTCGGGGCTGACTCCGGCCAGCAACACGCGGCCCATCGAAGTCGGATAGGCAGGAAAGCGGCTGCCGACATGTGCTTCCAGTCGCATCAGCGTGCGCACTGACGTGCGCGCTACGTACACGATCTCCGTGCCGTCGAGCACGGTGAGCGCGGCGGAATCGCCGGTCCGGCGCGCCAGATCCTCCAGGTAGGTTTTGGTCAGCGTCTCGATGTTCATCGATTCGAGATAAGCGGCGCCGAGCTCGAGCACTTTCGGCCGCAGCAGGAAATTGCGTCCCGCCTGCATGACGTAGCCCAGCTCCGCGAGCGTGAGCAGGCAGCGGCGCGCAGTCGCCGCGGGCAATCGGGCGTGAGCAGCGATTTCGCTGAGCGTCAGCGAGGGTGACTCGCGCGTGAAGGCGCGGATGACGTCGAGTCCTTTCGCGAGCCCGCCCATGGCTTCGCGACGCGGCGGGGTAGTTCGGCGTTTCATGCAGCCACTCTATTTCGCTATCCGAAAAAATTTGCAGCCGGACTGCGTCGCTTGACGCCCCGTCCCTGCGCGCGGGACCATGTTCGCATGGCGAAGCAATTTTCGCTATGCGAAAACTTTGAATCATGAAGATCGGCCCGCAGACCCACCGCAGCTCCGCGATCTCGTCCTCGAACCAGGACACGATCCTGGTGCGTGGTCGCGACCTGTGCGGCGAGCTCATCGGTCACGTCTCGTTCACCGATCACGCCTGGCTGCTCGTCACCGGCCAGATGCCGAATGCCGCGCAGCGCCGCGTGCTCGACGCGACGCTGGTTGCGATCGCGGAACACGGGCTGGTGCCGAGCGTGCAAGCGAGTCGCCTGACGCTTGCCGCAGCTCCCGAAGCACTGCAGGGCGCCGTCGCCGCGGGGATTCTGGGCTGCGGCTCCGTAATTCTCGGGGCGACCCACGAAGCCGGGCGGTTGCTGCATGAAGTCGTCACGCGTGCCGGTGCCGGATCGCTCGACTCCGCAGCGAAAGACGTCGTGCAGGAGCATCGGGCCGCGCAGCGCGCGATTCCAGGCTACGGCCATCCGTTGCACAAGACCGCCGATCCGCGTGTCGTTCGATTGTTCGAAGTCGCCACCGCAGCCGGTTGTCGCGGGCGACACGTCGAAGCGGCGCATGCCGTCGAGCGTGTCCTGCCGGTCGCGACCGGCAAGCAGCTCGCGATGAATGTCTCCGTGGCAATTCCGGCAGTGCTGCTCGACGCGGAGTTCCCGCTGGCTGCGCTCAAGGGCGTGCCGATCCTCGCGCGCACGGCTGGCCTGATTGCGCACTTGCTGGAAGAACAGAGCCGGCCGATCGGCTTCGTGCTCTCGCATGCGGGCGCGGCGGCGATCGATTACGACGGGCCGAAGCCGGACGGCTTCGTCACAAGCGACCAGTAGCGAATCATCATGCAGTCCGTTCTCTCAGGCATTCGCGTAGTCGAGCAGGGCACCTTCATCACCGGTCCCTGCGCCGGGATGATGCTCGCCGACCTGGGCGCGGATGTCGTGAAGGTCGAGAGTCCCACCGGTGATCCGTATCGCGCGTACCAGGGCGGACAATTCTCGCCGCACTTCCAGGCCTACAACCGCAACAAGCGCAGCATCGCGCTCGATCTCAACGGCGCCGACGATCGCAGGATCTTCGACGACCTGATCGCGAGCGCCGACGTCTACATCCAGAACTTCCGTCCCGGCACCGCCGAGCGCCTGGGCGCCGGCCGCGAGCGGTTGCAGCAGCTCAATCCAAAGCTCGTTTACTGCTCGATCAGCGGGTTCGGCGCGAGCGGACCCTACGCGGATCGCCCGAGCTACGACTCCGTGGCGCAAGCCTTGAGCGGTTTTCTCAGCGTGGTCGTCGATCCCGACCGTCCGCGCTTTCTCGGTCCGGCACTGGCGGACGCGATCACCGGCATTTACGCGGCGTACGGCGTGCTCGGCGCGCTGTTCGAGCGCAGCCGCACCGGGCGCGGCCGGCTGGTCGAAGTCTCGATGCTCGAGGCGATGTCGCACTTCGCCGTCGAGCCGTTCGCCGCCTTCTTCGCGCTCGATCGCGCGCCGCAGTCGAGCGATCGGCCGCGGCTGGCGCAGGCGTACATCCTGCGTACTGAGGACGGCGGCCTGATCGCGATTCATCTCTCGTCGCTCGAAAAGTTCTGGGAAGGTCTCGTCAGCGCGCTCGGTGCGCCGACGCTCGGCAGCGACCAGCGCTTCCGCACGCGGCAAGCACGCATCGACAACTACGAAGCGCTGGGTGCCCTGCTCGATGCGCAGTTCTCGCTGCGCCCGCTGCAGTACTGGATCGAGTGCCTCGGAGCGAACGACGTGCCGTTCGCGCCAATCAATCGTATTGACCAGGTCGTGCAGGATCCGCAGGTGCGTCATCTCGGCCTCGTCGTGCCGGTCGAGCGCGCGCACGGCGGCAAGCAGGCCGTGCGCCCGGCGGTGCAATTCGACGGCGAGCGCGCAACGCACGTGACCACGGCGCCGCTGCTGGACGAGCACGGCGCCGACATCCGCCGCTCACCTTGGACCTCTTAGCATGTTGTTTCCAACCACTCTCGTCGGCAGCTATCCGCAACCCGAATGGTTGATCGATCGCGAGAAGCTCGCGGGCCGCTTCCCGCCGCGTGTGCGTGCTCGCGAGCTGTGGCGCGTGCCGGAGCAATGGCTCGCGCAGGCGCAGGACGACGCAACTATCGTCGCGATCCGCGCGCAGGAGCAGGCCGGGCTCGACATCGTCACCGACGGTGAGATCCGCCGCGAAAGCTATTCGAATCGCTTCGCTACAGCGCTCGAAGGCGTCGACGTCGACAATCCCGGCACGGCACTGGATCGCAGTGGTCATCCGAATCCCGTGCCGCGCGTAGTAGGTCCGATCCGCCGCAAGCATGCAGTGCAAGTCGACGACCTGCTGTTCCTGAAGCGACACACCAAGCGCCTGGCGAAAGTCACGGTGCCGGGTCCGTTCACGATGGCGCAGCAGGCGCAGATCGAATACTACGACGGCAGTCGCGAGCTCGCCGCGCTCGACTATGCAGCTGCCGTGAATCAGGAGATTCGCGATCTGTTCGCCAACGGCGCGGACATCGTGCAACTCGACGAGCCCTATATGCAGGCGCGGCCCGAAGAGGCACGCGCCTACGGCCTCAAAGCACTCAACCGCGCGCTCGAAGGTGTGAGCGGCACAGTCGCTGTGCACATCTGCTTTGGCTACGCGGCAATCATTCACCAGCGGCCGTCCGGTTACTCGTTCCTGCCGGAGCTGGCGGGCTGCAGCTGCGCGCAAGTCTCGATCGAGACTGCGCAATCCAATCTCGATTGCGCGGTGCTCGCGAAGTTGGCGGGCAAGAAAATCCTGCTCGGCGTGCTCGATCTCGCCGACATGACTCCCGAGACGCCGGAGCAGGTCGCAGCGCGCATTCGCCGGGCGCTGCCGTACGTCGATGCAAAGAACATCGTCATCGCGCCGGACTGCGGCATGAAGTACCTGCCGCGCCACGTCGCGGACGCGAAGTTGCGCGCGATGGTCGAGGGAGCGCGCATCGTGCGCAACGAACTGGCATGACTTGGGGGATCCACACATGAACATCAACAAACGTCTGATCATGCTCGCGTGCACGACCGCGCTGTGCTCGACGGCTCCGACCCTGCACGCGCAAACGCCAAGCGCGACGAGCAGCCTGGAAGAGGTCATCGTCACCGCGCGTAAGCGCGACGAGACATCTCTCAACGTGCCGGTCGCCGTGAACGTGTTCACGGCAGCGGACATCCAGGCGGCAGGCATCGAGCGGCCGCAGGACTTCATCGATCTCACGCCGAACATGACCCTGGTGCAGACGCAGAACCAGGGCACTTCGTTCGTGACGGTGCGCGGCATTTCGCAAGCTCGGAACAGCGAGCCGTCGGTCGCGGTAGTCATCGACGGCGTGGCCATGGCCAACCCGTCGCAGTTCAATCAGGAGCTGATCGACATCGAGAGCATTCAGGTGCTGAAAGGCCCGCAGGGTGCGTTGTATGGCCGCAATGCCATCGGCGGCGCGATCATCATCACGAGCAAGCAGCCGACCGAGCAGTTCGAGGGCCGCGTCTCCGCCGGCTACGACTCCGGCCCGGGCTACCGCCTCGGCGCGACGGTGAGCGGACCGATCAGCGACACGGTGAAGTATCGCGCGACGGTTTCGTACCTCGATACCGACGGCTACATCGACAATCCGTTCCTGCACGAAGAAGCGGACCCGTACGAGGACCTGTCGGCGCGCGGGCTGCTGGTATGGGAGCCGAACGACGGTTTCCGCGCGGACCTGCGCGCATATGTCTCCAACGTCTCGACGCAGGCGCTGTACTTCAACATCACCGAGAGCGTGAACGACACGCACCTGCCGGTGCGAGTCAACAATCCCGGCGTCAACGACCGCGACCTTGCCGGTGCATCGCTGAAGCTCGACTGGAGCTCGACCTGGGGCACGATCACGTCGGTGACTGCATACGACCAGCTCGAGGAAATCCTGACCGGCGATCAGTTCAATTTCCTGCCGATCCAGGAATCGGTGCTGTTCCAGTTCTTCGGCGCCGACCAGTCGCAGCATCAGTTCCTGGACGTCGACGCGGTCAGCCAGGAGCTGCGCTTCACTTCGCCGGCCGACAAGTCGGTGCGCTGGATCTTCGGCGCGTACGCGATCTCGACCGATCGATTCATCTCGACCGGCAACGTCATCGACATCGGCGACGGCATCGTGCCCGAAGTGAAGCACACGCCGCTGACGAAGTTCGACCTCGCTACCAACTGCTTCCCGCCGGCGTGCCGGCAGTTCAGCTTCCTTTCGGATTCGCAGGACAACTTCGCCTGGGCGGTGTTCGGCGACTTGAGCTTCGACATCAGCGACCGGCTGGAAGGCTCGGTGGCGCTGCGCTACGACGAAGACGAGCGCGAGAACACGACTGAGACGCCGGCGAACTTCCTGCCGACGCCGACCGCGTTCCCGGGCCAGGTGCGCAAGCACACCTGGGACGAGCTGCAGCCGAAAGTGACGCTGCGCTACAAGCCCGCGGTCGATCGCACGCTGTACATCGGTTACAGCCGCGGCTTCCGCAGCGGTGGTTTCAATCAGACCGGCGTCGGTGCCGCGAACATTCCCGGCATCAATGACCTGTTCGACAAGGAAACCGCCGACACCTACGAGGCCGGATTCAAGGGCGAGTTCATGGATCGCCGCCTCGCGACGAACCTGAGCCTGTACTACACGCAGGCGAACGGCTCGTACTACTTCGTGTTCGATCCGAACACCAGCACGCAGAATCTCGGCAACCTCGGCGACGTCGACTACAAGGGCTTCGAGGGCGAGATCACGGCGCGCGTCACGGACAACTTCGACGCCTACCTCGGTGTCGGTTACACCGACAGCGAGATCAAGGAATCCGACCGCGCCGCAACCGACGTCGGCAACCAGGCGCCGCTGGTCTCGGAGTACAGCGTCAACCTCGGTCTGGCGTATCGTCATCAGCTCGCGGCTTTCGGCGGTGCGAGCGCATTCGTGCGCGCGGACCTCGACGTGACGGGTCCCACGTGGTTCTATCCCGACAACTTCACCGAGCGCGACACGATCAACGTGCTGAACCTGCGGGTCGGGCTCGATGGCGGGTCGTGGTCGGTCACCGCGTGGGCGAAGAACCTCAACGACGAGGACTACAACGCCGAATGGTCGCCGGGGCCGCAGTTCTTCCCGAGTCCGGGCTACACCAACAATTTCGTATTCAAGGCGCTGCCGCGACGCTGGGGCGTCGACCTCGCCTATCGCTTTTGATCAGGAGCTGGAGTCATGGCTACTGCACGCAAACTACCCTCACGGCTGCATCACACAGCGTACGTCTCGAAGAATCTCGAGCAGACCCGCAAGTTCTACGAGGACGTCATCGGCCTGCCGCTGATGGCCACGTGGTGCGAGTCGGACATGCTGTTCGGCGCCGAGCGCACGTATTGCCACTTGTTCTTCGGGCTCGGCGACGGCGGTGCGCTGGCGTTCTTCCAGTTCGCGAACAAGTCCGACCAGGACCTGTTCGGGCCGAAGATGCCGGAAACGCCGTTCCATCACATCGCGCTCAAGGTCGATGCGGACGTGCAGAAGGCGATCGAGCAGCGCCTGCACGCGGCCGGCTACACGGAGCCCAAGACGTTCGTACTCGAGCACGGCTACTGCCGCTCGCTGTATGCAGTCGATCCGGACGGCATGATCGTCGAGTTCACGGTCGATCATCCCGACGTCGAAAAGATCAACGCGACGCGGCGTGCAGACGCGCACGCCGAGCTCAAGCGCTGGCTCGGCGGCGACCACACCTCCAACAACATGTATCGCTGACGATCGAGGAACGCTCTTGAAAGCCAGCAGCGAGCGCATCCTCGTCACTCACGTCGGCAGTCTGCCGCGCTCGCAGGCCGTGACGGACGTGCTGTTCGCGCGCGACCGCGGCGACGCGGCCGATGCAGCCGCCGGCAATGCCACGATCGCCGACGCCGTGCGTGAAGTCGTGCGCCGGCAAGTGGAAGCCGGCGTCGACGTGGTGAGCGACGGCGAGATGAGCAAGATTAGTTACGCGACCTACATCAAGGACCGCTTGACGGGCTTCGCGGGCGACACGCCGCGCGAGCCCGGGCAGGACCTGGTGGAGTTTCCGCGAATTCTCAAGCGGCTGGCGGAGAGCGGCGCGACCGCGAAATATCAGCGCCCGCGCTGCGTCGGCGAGATTCGCGTCCGCAGCCTGGAGCCTGCCAAAGCGGATGTGCAGAACATGACGGCGGCGGCGACTGCCGCCGCGCCGAGCGAAGCATTTCTGAACGCGGCTTCGCCGGGGGTCATCGCGCTGTTCCAGCCCAACGACCACTACAAGTCGCAGGATGATTATCTGGAAGCGGTTGCCGAAGGGATGCGGGCGGAATACGAGCTGATCACCGCAGCCGGCCTGCTGGTGCAGATCGACGCGCCGGATCTCGCCATGGGCCGCCACACGATGTATCGCGACCGCAGCGTCGAGGAGTTCTTGAATCGCGCCGCGAAGCACATCGAGGTGCTCAATCATGCGCTGCGCAACGTCGCTCGCGAGCGGGTGCGCATGCACGTCTGCTGGGGCAATTACGAAGGACCACATCATCACGACGTGCCGCTGGAGCGCCTGCTGCCCGTGGTCGCGCGCGCGAAGATCGGCGGCTTGCTGATCGAGGGCGCGAATCCGCGCCACGCACACGAATGGGCGGTGTTTCGCGACTGCCGCGTGCCCGAGGACTGGATCGTGATCCCGGGCGTGATCAGCTCGACCACGAACTACATCGAGCACCCGCTGCTGGTCGCGGAGCGCATCGGCCGCTACGCGGACCTGCTCGGCCGCGAGCGTGTGATTGCCGGCAGCGATTGCGGCTTCGGCACGTTCGCCGGCTTCGGCCCGGTCGATCCGGATGTCACGTATCTCAAGCTGCGATCGCTCGCTGAAGGAGCGGCGATCGCGTCGCGCCGTCTATGGGGTCGCCGCTGAATGAGCTCGTCGAAGTCCGCGGCGCACGACTGCGCGTGCGCACTGCCGGCGACGGCCCGGCGATCCTGTTCGTGCACGGCTGGGCGATCGATCTCGACATGTGGACGCCGCAGTTCGCGGCACTCGCGGGCCGCTACCGGCTGATCGCTTTCGATCGTCGCGGCTTCGGCTTCTCGTCGGGCACGGCCGGGATCGATCACGACCTCGCGGATATCGAGGAACTGCTCGCAAAGCTCGACCTCGACAGCGTCGCGATAGTCGGTATGTCCCAGGGCGCGCGCGTGGCTCTGCGCTGGGCGTTGCGCTCGCCGGGCGCGACGCGCTGTCTGATTCTCGATGGGCCGCCGCGCGACATTCTGGCCGTGGGGCGGCCGGAAGGCGAAGTCACGCTGGCCACTTATCGCGAGCTGGTTCGCGAGCAGGGTATCGAGGCATTCCGCAAGCAATGGCTGCAGCATCCGCTCATGCGCTTGTACACGAACGAGCCGCGCGCGCACGCATTGCTGCGAGAGATGGTCGGCCGTTATCCCGGCCACGATCTCATGGGCGATGAAACGGCACAGCTCCCGGGCATCGGCAGTCTGCAGCGGCTCGATCTGCCGATCTTGATCGTCAACGGCGAGCACGACACCGCAGTGCGCATCGGCGCGGGCGCCGAATTGGCGCGGGCGCTGCCGCATGCACAGCTCGCGATCATTCCCGGAGCCGGACACCTCTCGAATCTCGACAACCCGGGCGCCTACAACCAGGCGCTCGATCAATTCCTCGCGCCAGCGCATGGGTCGCACCGGAGTACGTGTCATGCAAAGTAGAGTTGGAGTCATCATCGGGAGCCTGCGCAAGGCGGCCTACACGCGCATGCTCGCTCGCGCCTTGCCCGAGCTGACGCCGCCGTCGCTGCAACTCGTCGAGATCGGCATCGGCGATCTGCCGCTCTATAACTACGATCTCGAGACCGACCAGCCGCCGCCGGCGTGGACGGCGTTCAGGACTGCCGTCAAAGGGACCGACGCACTGCTGTTCGTCACGCCCGAGTTCAATCGCAGCATGCCCGGTGCGCTCAAGAACGCGATGGATGTCGGCTCGCGACCGTGGGGCGACAGCGCGTGGGCGGGCAAACCGGCCGGCGTGATCAGCATGAGCCCCGGCGCGCTCGGCGCGATGGCGTCGAACCATCATCTGCGCCAGGTACTGATGGCGGTAAACATCGCCGCCATGCCGTATCCGGAAGCCTACATTCCCGCTGCCGGCTCGCTGTTCGACGACTCCGGGCGCCTGACGAGCGCGGAAACGCGGCAGTTCCTGCAGGGCTTCATGGAAGCGCTCGTGACCTGGATCGGCCGGTTCCGCTAGCCGCGCTGAACCCGGACCGCTCGCACGGGGCCAGCGACCGCTCGACACGTAGTTTGCGGCGCTGCCGTCAGCGGACGTAGATTGCCCGCCACTTCGCTCACGGGGATCTCTCCATGCGGCTGCTTGCACCGACTACGGCTCTCGTCCTGGCAACGTTCGTCGGCAACGCGGTTGCCGAGGACTCTCCTGCGCCACAACTCACACGCGGCGACGTCGAAGCCTGGCTGGACGGCTACCTGCCGTATGCCATCAGCTCCGGCGACATCGCGGGCGGCGTCATCGTCGTGGTCAAGGACGGCGAGGTGCTGGCCCAGAAGGGCTACGGCTACGCGGACGTCGCGACGCAGAAGCTCGTCGATCCCGAGCGCACGCTGTTCCGTGCGGGCTCGGTCGCGAAGCTCGTGACGCACACGGCCGTGATGCAGCTGGTCGAGCAGGGCAAGCTCGATCTCGATACCGACATCGCGAAGTACCTGGATTTCCCGATCGAGGAGGCTTACGGCAAGCCCGTCACACTGCACAACCTCATGACGCACACCGGCGGCTTCGAGGAGCTGGTGCGCGGCCTGATGGCAAGCGATCCGCAGATGCACATGCCGCTGGAAACGTACGTGAAGGCCACGCACCCGACGCGCATCTTTCCGCCGGGCGAAGTGCCTTCATACTGCAACTACTGCGTGACGCTCGAGGGTTACATCGTCCAGCGCGTGTCGGGCGAGAGCTTCGACGACTATCTCGACAAGCACATCTTCACGCCGCTCGGCATGAGCAATTCCACTTTCCGCCAGCCGCTGCCGAAACAGCTCGAAGAGCAGATGTCGGTTGGCTACCGGATCGCGTCGCAGCCGCCCGGTTACTTCGAGCTCGTAGGGCCGGCGCCTGCGGGCAGTCTGAGCACGACGGGTGCTGACATGGCGCGCTTCATGATCGCGGAGATGAAGGCGTACTCCGGCGCCGATTCGACGCTGCTGAAGCAGGAAACCGCGCAGCGCATGCAGACGACGATGTTCCGTCCGGTGCCGCCGAGCGTCGGCATGGCGATCGGCTTCTTCGAGCGCGATCGCAACGGCCATCGCATTCGCGAGCACGGCGGCGACACGCAGTTCTTCCACAGCCGGCTCGCGATGTTCATGGACGACAACGTCGGCGTGTTCATGTCGTTCAACAGCAGCGGCAAGGAAGGCGCCGCGTACAAGATTCGCGAGTCGCTGCTCGCGGAATTCACGGATCGCTATTTCCCGGCGCCGTTGCCGGAGCTCACGAAGTCGGCGGATGCGCCCGCGCATGCGCAGGTCGTGGCTGGACGCTACGCATCGTCGCGCCGTGCAGAGACCACGTTCTTCAAGCTGTTCACATTACTGGGGCAGGGCACCGTTGCGTCGAAGTCTGACGGTGCGCTCACGGTGCCCGGCCTCGATGGCCTCAATGGCCAGCCGCGCGAATGGTACGAAGTCGGTCCGCTAGCGTGGCGCGACAAGAACGGTCCGGAGCACATCGCCGTAAAGATGGACGGCGATCGCGTGCAGATGCTCGGCGCAGATGAAGCGGGCGGCATTCAAGTGTTCCTGCCGGTGCCGTGGCAGCAATCCGGCGCGTGGATCCTGCCGACGATCAGCATCGCGAGCGTGATCCTGGTGCTGACGGTTCTTGCATGGCCGATCGCCGCCTGGCGCCGGCGCCGACGCGGCACTCCGCTCGCGTTGTCGCCGCGTGAGCTATCGATCTACCGGGTCGTTCGGGTGGTCGCGCTCATCGACGTGGTGTTTCTCCTGGGATGGATGGGTATCGTGTCGGCGGGCAGCGCAGATCTCGCGGCCTACGATGGGCACCTCGACACCTGGTTCTACGTGCTCCATGCGCTCGGGCTGATCGGCGGCGTCGGCGCGATCGTCGCGCTCTGGAATGGCTGGCTGGCGATCGCCGGCAAGCGCGGTTGGAAGGCGACGACCTGGAATGTCGGCCTGGCAGCCTCATGCGTAGCGATCACGTGGTTCGCCTTTGCCTTCCACCTCATCCGCTTCACGCTGAAGTACTGACCTATCGGACAGGAGGGCGCCTGCAAGGCAGCATTTGCTACGTCAATCCCTGAAATAAGGCCTTAGACCTATCCAACCTGTTTGACAGGTCGGATAGGCATGCTAGAGTCGCGCCCCGCCACTGGAGGGGACATGGCTCAGCTTCATTCGCTGCCGACGCTTCAAAAACCAACGTTGTCGGCCCAGGTCGCGCGGCATGTGCTCGACCACATCGCCCAGCAAGGGCTGCGCCCCGGCGATCTCGTGCCGAGCGAAGTCCAGATCTGCAAGACCCTGCAGGTCAGCCGCGGCAGCGTGCGGGAGGCGTATCGGACGCTCGCCGCGCTGGGCATTCTCGAAATCGAAAGCGGCCGTCGGCCGCGCCTGCAGTCGATGAACGCCGCCGTGCTCGCGCAGGTTTTCGGCTACGCGCTGAGCACTGCGCAGCTGAACCCGACTCACGTCATCGAGACGCGCCGGGCGATCGAGGTGCAGGGCGCGCAGCTCGCGGCCCGCAATGTCACCGACGCGCAGAAGGTCACGCTGAAAGGTCTGGTCGCACAGATGCGCAGTGCGCTCGGCGATCGCGATCACATGCGTCGGGTCACGGCTGACATGGCCATTCACACGACGCTCGCCGAAGCGAGCTGCAATCCGCTCAATCCGCTGCTGCTGGCAGCGCTGCGCACTCCGCTCGAGCAGGTGATGATCATCGACCACGGTAGCCGTGGCGAGTCGGAGCTGGTCCGTCTCGTCGACGCGCATGACGCGATCGTCGAGCGCGTCTGCACGGGCGACGCAGTGGGTGCGGGCGTGGCGATGGCGATGCACTTCGATCTGTCGGTCGGTTCGAAGGACGAGCACGCCGCGGTGCCGACATGACGACACCCGTGCAGCAGGCAATCGAGTCGCTGCGCGGTGAGTTCGGCACACGCATCAGTACGGGCACTGCCGTTCGCGACCAGCACGGTCGTGGCGAGGCCTTCGCGCAGGGCTTTCCGCCCGACGCTGTGATCTGGCCGGAGAACACCGGCGAGGTCAGCACGATCCTGCAGAAGTGTCATGAGCTGCGCGTTCCGGTGATCGCATACGGAGCAGGGACGTCGCTCGAAGGTCACGTCAGCGCGCCGCGCGGCGGCATTTGCATCGACCTGTCGCGGATGGATCTGGTCCTGGCGGTGCATGCCGAAGACGCAGATTGCGTCGTGCAGCCCGGCGTCACGCGCGAGGCACTCAATACCTACTTGCGCGACACTGGATTGTTCTTCCCTGTCGATCCGGGCGCGAATGCGACGCTCGGCGGCATGATCTCCACGCGCGCATCCGGTACGACCACGGTTCGCTACGGCACGATCGCGCAGAACGTGCTCGCGCTCGAAGTCGTGCTCGCCAACGGCGACATCGTTCGCTGCGGCAGCCGCGCGCGCAAATCATCTGCCGGCTATGACCTGGTGCGATTGATGACCGGCTCGGAAGGCACGCTCGGCATCATCACTGAAGCGACGCTGCGTCTGCACGGGCAGCCGGAAGCTGTCGGCAGCGCAGTCTGTTCGTTCACGCAGTTACGCGGCGCCGTCGAAGCGGTCATCGAGCTGATTCAGTCTGGCGCGCCGCTGGCGCGCATCGAGTTCCTCGACGAAGTGCAGGTGCGCGCCTGCAACACGTATTCGAACCTGTCGCTGCGCGAAGAGCCGACCTTGTTCATCGAGTTTCACGGTACCGCGAGCAGCGTCGCGGAGCAGTTCGAGCGCGCGAGCGAAGTCGTGCGTTCGCATGGCGCGACCGGGTTCGATTGGGCAGCGGATGAGCAGCGTCGCAGCCAACTCTGGCGCGCGCGCCACGCCGCATATTTCGCCGCGCTCGGGCTGCGTCCCGGCTGCGAATGCGTCGTCGCCGATGTCTGCGTGCCGATTTCCGGCCTGGCGGAGTGCGTCGCGGCCGCGCGCCGCGAGATCGACGCCGCGGAGCTGATTGCGCCGATCGTCGGCCACGTCGGCGACGGCAATTTTCACGTTCTGTTCCTGCTCGAGCCCGGTGACGCCGAAGAGCGCAAGCGCATGGAGCGCGTCTACGACGCGATGATCGACCATGCGCATCGCCTCGACGGCACTTGCACGGGCGAGCACGGTATCGGTTTGGGTAAGCGCGACAAGCTGGTCGCGGAGTTCGGGGCCCCGGTCGTCGCACTGATGCGGCAGCTGAAACAGGCGTGGGACCCGTACGGCATTCTGAATCCGGGGAAAGTTTTCCAAACGACCTGACACTTCTTTTTCGGGGGATCCATGCGCGAGTTCAAAAGCCGGGTGCAGCCCGGAGGGGCTTTGTTTGCCCTGATGTTTGCAGCGACAGTCGGCGCTCAGTCGGTCGACACGGGCACGATCGAGCAAGTCACGGTGACCGCGCGTAAACGCGACGAGTCGCTGCTCGACGTGCCGATCTCGATCACTGCCGTGAGCGAGGACGCCATGGAACGCAACGGCCTGCGCTCCGTCGCGGATATCGCGGCGACCGTGCCGGGCCTGAATATCAATTCCGACAGCGTCGGTCGTGCATTCGTCTCGATCCGCGGCATCGGTACGGCGCTGCAGGCGGGCGTGCAGCCGGGCGTCGGCGTGTTCCAGGACGGCGTCTATGCGCCGCAGACCTCGTACGTCAACAACCCGACGCTCGACATTCAGCGCATCGAAGTGCTGCGCGGCCCGCAGGGCACGCTCTATGGCAAGAACACGCTGGGCGGCGCGATCAACATCATCACGCGTCCGCCGAGCGAGACCTTCGAAGGCAAGTTCTATGCGAGCTACACCGACGAGGACAACGGCCAGGAATTCGGCGGTCGCGTCGGCGGCCCGCTGGGTGATTCCGTGCGCGCGAAGATCGCAGTGGCGACGCGCGACGCCGATGGCTTCTACACGAATAAGCTGATCGGCGGGAAAGTCGATGAGTCGAGCAGCGATCAGGTCGACGGCACGGTGGTCTGGGACGTGAGCGACGACTCGCGCCTCACGGTGAACGCCTACTACCTCGACTTCGAAGGTCCCTCGACCAACTACAACCACGTCAGCGGCCCGACGGACTATCGCGACAACGTGCGCATGAACGTCATTGGCCGGCAGGCATTCGATTACACGGGCGCGAACGCCAAGCTCGAGTTTCCGCTGGACGCGCTGAAGACCAAGGTCACCGCGATCGCCGCGTATGACAAGCGCGAGATCGAAAGCGTCAGCGACGGCGACTTCCTGTCGCTCGACATCGTGCGCGCCAACGGCACCGGTACCGACGAGACGTACACGGGCGAGCTGCGCTTCGACACCGAGTTTTCCGACACGTTCTCGACGTTGATCGGCCTGTATGCGAGCCGCGAGGAGTCGGATGCGATTTCCGGGCAGACACTGGTGCCGGCCGCTCGCACGGTGACTTCGTTCGCCGATCGCAACGGCGACACCTACTCGATCTTCGCGACCGGCTTGTGGAGGTTCGCGGAACAGTGGGAGCTGTCGGCGGGACTGCGACTCGACGAGGAGAATCGCGAGCAGGACAGCCACCTGACATCCACCGCTCTGCCGCCGGGCGTCGTGCTGACCGATCCGCATCGCGAGATCGATTCGTCGGAAGTGGAGCCGCGCGTGTCACTGACCCGCTTCCTGTCGAAGGACGCGATGATCTATGGATCTGTCGCCAAGGGTTATCGCGGCGGCGGATTCAACGCGGCCAGCGTGCCGCCGCAGTTCTCCACCTACGACGGCGACACCGTCTGGACGTACGAGCTGGGCGGCAAAGCAGCCTCTGCTGACGGCCGCTGGCTGGTGTCGAGCGCGGTCTACTACAACGACTACAAGGACTTCATCGGCCAGAACGCGCTCGCGATCGGACCCGGCGGCGGGCTGGTGTCGATCGATCTCAACCTCGGCGACGTCGAGTCGTACGGCCTCGAGACCGAAGTGGTCGCGGCGGTCAACGACATGTGGAAGCTGAGCGGCAGCGTCACGTTGATGCACGCACGTATCACCGATCAGAGCGGCTGGCTCGCGGTCACCGGCACGCCGCTCGCGACCGATCGATTGCTGTTCCAGCCCGATTGGAACGCGAGCCTCAGCTCGGATCTGACGGTGCCTGTCGGCACGGGCGATGTGTCCTGGAACATCGGCGTCGTCGGCAAGGGCAGCCGGCCCGGCTCGAGCTTCGATCCGACCACGCCGTCGATCCTCGAGAGTTACACGACAGTGAACACGTCCGTGAGCTATCGCCGCGGCGGGCTCACTGCGACCGTGTTCGCAAACAACCTGTTCGACGAGGAGTACTTCGAGTCCTTCATCGACGGCTCGCTGCTCCAGGCACTCGGATTGTTGAATCAGGATCTCGGTCTGCTGGGCACGCCGCGCAAGATCGGGCTGCGCGTGCAATACGAGTTCTGATGTCATGAGTACGGGGGCGGAGGGGGCGGGCACGCCCGGCAATGCAGTCCTGCGCAAAGCAGCGTGGCGACTCATCCCATTGCTGGGCGTGCTCTATTTCTTCGCCTTCCTCGATCGCGT
>Ga0068861_100000804_pt1 | contig 18952 bp, 14 predicted proteins | sample KBSSwiS42_FD_66593 | JGI IMG/M metagenome (GOLD analysis project Ga0068861, IMG submission 66593) | Switchgrass rhizosphere microbial communities from Kellogg Biological Station, Michigan, USA - KBS Switchgrass S4-2 | ecosystem: Host-associated > Plants > Roots > Rhizosphere > Soil ...
AGATAGCCGAAGGTGTCGCCGCGCACCCGCTTCAATCCGAGTTGGGCCTTGATCTGCTCGCACAGCAGGTCGGCCAGCGCACCACTGCCCGACAGCTGCACGTTGCCGTGTGCATCGCGTTCGACCTGCTTGGCCAGCTGCGTGATGATCGGCTGGCCCGATGCATCGTGGATGCCTTCTGACACCGCCACCACGCAGCGGCCGTGGCGCTCTTGCGCAGCCTTGACGTCGGCCAGGAAGCGCTCGATCGTGAACGTGCGCTCGGGCAGGTAGATCAGATGCGGGCCGTCGTCGCGGAACTTGCGCGCGCCGGCCGCAGCCGCGGTCAGGAATCCGGCATGGCGGCCCATCACCACCGCCACGTAGACGCCGGGCAGCGCCGCGTTGTCGAGGTTGGCGCCGGCAAAGGCCTGGGCCACGAAGCGAGCCGCCGACGGGAAGCCCGGCGTGTGGTCGTTGCACACCAGGTCGTTGTCGATCGTCTTGGGGATGTGCACGCAGCGCAGCGGGTAGCCCGACTGGGCGGCCTCCTCGCTGACGATGCGCACGGTGTCCGACGAGTCGTTGCCGCCGATGTAGAAGAAGTGCCCGATGCCGTGCGCCCGCAGCACCTCGAAGATCTGCTGGCAATACTTCAGGTCGGGCTTGTCGCGCGTCGAGCCGAGCGTCGAGCCCGGCGTCGCTGCCACCTGCTCGAGGTTGTGGCGGGTCTCCTGCGTCAGGTCGACGAAGTCTTCGTTGACGATGCCGCGCACGCCGTGGCGCGCGCCGTAGACGCGATCCACCTGGCCGAACCGCCGCGCCTCCAGCACCACGCCCACCAGCGACTGGTTGATGACGGCTGTCGGGCCGCCGCCCTGGGCAACGAGTATCTTGACTGCGGGCATCGCAGCGCTCCCGGTCGATGCAACGAGGATGCATTGTGCACACCGGCGCCCTAGCGGCCCGGCGCGCCGGGCATCGCCCCGCTCTCGCGCAGGTGCTCCAACAGGAGCACCACCGGGTCGGGTCGGGGCCGTGCCGGCGTGAACAGCGCGCCGGCGTCCGCGGCGTGCTCGAGCACGCGCTCGGCGGTGGCCTCGTCCAGGCGCGCTCCGCGGTCGCTGTCGATGCGGATCAGCGACGGCCACGCGATCACCGCCGCCATCACCAGCACCTGCACCGCGACGAACGGCACCACGCCGACGTAGATGTCGTGCGTCGCGATGCCCGGCACGCGCTGCCCGCTGGCATCGGTGTGGGCCTCGCGCGGCGCGACGCTGCGCAGGAAGAACAGCGCATAGCCGAACGGCGGCGTCAGGAACGAGGTCTGCAGGTTGATGCCGATCAGCACGCCGAACCACACCAGGTCGATGCCGAGCTTGGCCGCCAGCGGCGCCAACAGCGGAATCAGGATGAAGGCGATCTCGAGGAAGTCGAGGAACATGCCGAGCACGAAAGTGAGCGCGGTCACCACCACCAGGAAACCGGTGGCGCCGCCCGGCAGGTGCGCGAACAATCCCTCGACCCACAGGTTGCCGTTCACCGCGGCGAAGGTGTGGCTGAACATGGTCGAGCCGATCAGGATGAAGATCACGAAGCAGCTCAGCTTGGCGGTGCGCAGCGCAGCCGTCGCCACCACCGCGCGCGTCAGGCGGTGCCGCGCCCAGGCCAGCACCAGCGAGCCGGCGGCGCCCATCGCGCCGGCCTCGGTGGGCGTGGCCAGCCCGACGTAGATCGTGCCGAGCACCAGGAAGATCAGCACCAGCGGCGGCGCGCATGCCAGCACCGCGCGGCGCGCCAGCGGCGACAGCCAACCCATGTCGAAACGACGGTCCAGCGCCGAGATGCCGATCACGATCAGGACCGCGCTCGCCACTGCGATCACCACGCGCTCGTCGGCAGGCGGCTCGAGGCGGCCCCAGCTGCGGATCAGCGCCGGGTACAGCTGCGCCGCCACCCAGGCGCTCGTCACGCCGGCCAGCGCGAGCATCGCGAGCGCGCCGACGCGCGATGACTCCTCAGTGTTCTCCTCGCGCTGCGTCGCGGCCGGCAGCCACTGCGGCCGCCACACCACCAGCAACGCCACCAGCAGCGCGTACGCGCCGATGATCAGCGCCGCCGGCAGCAGCGCGGCCGCGTACATCTCACCGACACCGCGTCCCAGCTGATCGGCGAGCACGATCAACGACAGCGACGGCGGCACGATCTGCGTCAGTGCGCCGGCGGCCGCGACCACGCCGGCGGCGATGCGCGGGTTGTAGCCTTGGCGCAGCATCAGCGGCAGCGACACCGTGCCGATCGAGATCACCGCGGCGGCAACCACGCCGGTGGTGGCCGCCAGCAGCGCGCCCACGGCCACCACCGACAGCGCCACGCCGCCGCGCCAGCCGCCCGACAGGCGGCCCGCGGTGTCGAGCACCTCCTCGGCCAACCCGCAGCCGTCGAGCACCAGGCCCATGAAGGTGAAGAACGGAATCGCCAGCAGCAGCTCACTGGCCATGATCCCGAAGACGCGCAGCGGCAGCGCGCTGATCAGCGCGGCGGGCATCACGTCGAGCTGCACGCCCAGCCAGGCAAAGCCGAGGCCGCAACCGGCCAGCGCGAACACCACCGGCACGCCGCTGAACAATGCCAGCGCCAGCGCCGCGAACATCAGTGGCGCGAGGTGGCCCGCCAGCCAGGCGCTCATCGCGCGGGTGGCGTCGGCCACGCCGTTGCGGCGCGCCACGGCGGCAGCGCCGCCTCGTCGAGCTCGGCGCGGGGCAGCCGCCCGCGCAGGAACGCGATGCGCCGCACGAGCTCACTGAGGCACTGCAGCGCCAGCAGCGCCATGCCCAGCGGCATCGCCAGGACGATCGGCCACACCGGCAGGCCGCCGGCGTTGACGTAGATCTCGCCGCTGGCGAAGCGGCGCGCGAACAGCTCGCCCGACAGCACGCCGATCACCGCCGTCATCGGCAGCGCGCCCAGCAGCAGGCCGACGACGTCGATCCAGGCCCGCGTGCGCGGCGTGCAGCGGCTCGACAGGGCGTCGACCCGCACGTGCTCGTTGACCAGCAGCACGTAGCCGGCGCAGCCGAGCGACGACAGCGCGAACAGCTGCCATTGGATCTCGAGCCAGGCGTTGGAGCTGATGCCGAACCACTTGCGCGAGATCGCGTTGCCCGTGCTGATCGCGATCGCGCCTAGGATCGGCCACGCCATCGCGCGCCCGATCTGCCGGTTCAGCGTGTCGATCCAGCGCGCCCACTGCAGCAGCAGCTCCATCGCGTGGGCATCATAGGGCGGCGCCGCTTGCGCCGCCCGCAGGTCTCCGGCGCGACACGCCGCCCCGGCGCGAGCCCCGACAATGCGCCGCATGGGCACCCTCTACCTCGTCCGCCACGGCCAGGCTTCGTTCGGCAGCGACGACTACGATCAGCTGAGCGAACTCGGCGCGCGCCAGTGCGAGCGGCTGGGCGCGTACTTTCGCGAGCGCGACGTGCGCTTCGACGGCGTCATCACCGGCACGCTGCGGCGCCACACCCAGTCGTTCGAGGCCCTGGCGCGCGGCCTGCAGGCCCGGCACGAGGCGCTGGCGATGCCAGGGCTCAACGAGTACGACAGCCATGCGGTGGTGCACGCGATCCATCCGCAGCCGCTGCCGCGCGCGCGCACGCCCGAGGAGGTACGCCAGCACTTTCGGCTGCTGCGCGAGGGCCTGCTCGCCTGGATGGAGGGCCGCGCGCAGCCCGCCGGCATGCCGAGCTTCGAACGCTTTGCCGCAGGCGTGGTCGAGGCGCTCGACCACGTGCGCACACGCCACGACGGCGCGGTGCTGATCGTCTCCAGTGGCGGCCCGATCTCCACCGCGGTGGCCCACGTGCTGGGCGCGCCGCCGCAGGCGATGGTGGAGCTCAATCTGCGCATGCGCAACAGCGCGGTCACCGAGTTGGCGTTCACCCCCAAGCGGCACGCGCTCATCACGTTCAACACGCTGCCGCACCTCGAAGGCGCCGACTACGCGAGCTGGGTCACGCACACCTGATGCACCCGCGCGCCCAAGTCGCGCACGCGACCAACGCCGTTGCGACACGTTGCACGCCGCCTGGAATGATGCCGCACGCGGCTCCGTAAGCACCTCCTGACGGCCGATTGCACGCCACCCGCGCGTGGACTTGTGGCTGTCGCACGTTCGGCGTGCGGCCTGCGCTCGCCCACGCTTGCGTCTGCTTCTCTGCTCAAGGAGGTTCCCCATGCGTCACTTCAATCGCGGCATCGCGCTGGCTGCCCTCACGCTGTCGGCGCTCGCGTTCGCTCACCCCGACTCGCGCACGCTCGTCAAGTTCGAGGGCGCCATCGGCGCCGATCCGCTCACGGCCGCCGGCGGTGTCGACGTGCTCAACGTCGTGCGCGGCGTCAGCCCAGGTGGCCGCGCGTGGATCCTGCGCCGCCTCACCGCAGCGGTCGGCAAGAGTGGCCACATCTTCGCGCGCGGCTCGGGGCTGCTGCTGGCCAGCGGCGACGTGATCGGCACCGTGGGTCCGGTGACGCAGGTGCTCGCGACCCTCGCCTGCGGGCCCGCGGCCACCCCGCTGCTGTTCCACTCGGCACCCGCCGCGCTCGATGCGTCGGGCAATTTCCGCATCGACAGCGCGCTGACTCAGGACGGCGTCAATCCGGCGGTGCTGCCGCCGACCTGCGACAACCCGGCGCTGCTGATCCGCGCCGCCGGTGCCAACGGCGCGCCCGGGCCGTGGTTCGCGGCCGGCATCCCGGACCTCGACGACCACGACTGATCGAGCTGTCGCGACGGGATGCCTTCGTACGAAGGCATCCCGCGCTCACGCCAGCTTCACATGCTTGAGCGGCAGCGTGCGCACCGGGCGCCCCGTGGCGGCGTGGATCGCGTTGAGCACGCTGGGCGTCACCACGCAGATGGTCGGCTCGCCGACGCCGCCCCAGAAATCGTGCGTCGGCACGATCACTGTCTCGACCTTCGGGAACTCGGCCAGCTTGAGGACCGGGTAGTTGTGAAAATTGAGCTCGCTGACGCGCCCCTTGTCGATCGTGATCTCGCCGTGCAGCGCCGCCGACAGGCCGTAGGCCACCGAGCCCTCGACCTGCGCGGCGATCTGGTCGGGGTTGACGGCGTGCCCGCAGTCGAGCGCGAGCACCATGCGGTGCACGCGCAACGCGCCGCTTGAGCTCACCGACACCTCGGCCACCGCCGCGGAGTAGCTGCCGTAGCCCATGAACTGCGCGATGCCGCGGTGCACCCCGGGCGGCAGCGGCGTGCCCCAGCCGGCCCTGTCGGCCGCGGCGTTGAGCACCGCCAGGTGCTTGGGGTGTTGCTGCATCAGCGTGCGCCGGAACGCCAGCGGGTCGGCGCCGGCGGCGCGCGCCACCTCGTCGATGAAGCACTCCATGTAGACGCCGTTCTGGTTGGTGTTGACGCCGCGCCACGGCCCCACCGGTACGTGGGTGTTGCGCATCGCATACTCGATCAGCAAGTTGGGCACCGCGTAGCCGAGCTGCGCGTCACCCGGCTCGGCCCACCAACCTTGCGTCTGGCGCCGGTCCTTGCCGTCCATCACGGTCTGCGGCGCGATGTAGGCGTTGATCGACTGCCCGGACAGCCGCACGTGCAGCCCCACCAGCGCGCCGCTCGCGTCGAGCCCGGCGCTGAGCTTGCACACCGAGATCGGCCGGTAGAAGTCGTGCGCCTGGTCCTCCTCGCGGCTCCACAGCATCTTGATCGGCACGCCGGGAAACTGCCTGGCGATCGCCGCCGCCTGGCGCACGTAGTCCTGGTTGCCGCCGCGGCGGCCGAAGCCGCCGCCCAGATCGAGTCGATGCACGTTGCACTGCGCCAGCGGCAGGCCGCACTCTTCCGACAGCGCCGCGTGCGAGGCCTCCGCGTTCTGGGTCGGCACCCAGATCTCGGCCGAGTCGGCCGAGACGCGGGCGGTGCAGTTCATCGGCTCCATCGTCGCGTGCGCGAGGAACGGGGTCGCGTAGGTGGCTTCGACCTTCTTGGCCGCGCCGGCGATTGCTTTGGGCGCGTCGCCCTCGTTGCGCTGCGCGAACGCGCCACTCGCGCTGAGCCCGTCGTTCAAGTGCTGCGCGATGGTCGCGCTCGACACCGACGCCGAAGCGCCCTCGTCCCACTGGATCGGCAGCGCCTCCAGCGCGCTCTTGGCGTGCCACCAGGTGTCGGCCACCACGGCCACCGTGCTGTCGTTGACGCGCACCGCGCCCTTCACGCCGGGACGGCCGGAGATCGCGGCGAAGTCGAAGCTGACCAGCTTGCCGCCGAACACGGGGCACGACCTGACTGCGGCGTTCAGCATGCCCGGCAGCCGCACGTCGATCGCGTAGAGCTTGCTGCCGTCGAGCTTGTCGCCGGTGTCCAAGCGCTTGAGGGGCTTGCCGGCGATCTTCCAGGTCTGCGGGTCTTTCAGCGCGATCGCCTTCGGGTCGGGCGGCGCCAGCTGGGCGGCAGCGGCGGCCACTTGACCATAGGTGATGCTGCGGCCGCTCGCGGCATGGGTGATCACGCCGTCGGCCGCGCGCAACTCGCTCACCGGCACCTTCCATTCGTTGGCCGCGGCCTGCAGCAGCATCAGGCGCGCGGCGGCACCGCCGCGCCGCACGTAATCTTGCGAGGTGCGGATGCCGCGGCTGCCGCCGGTGCCCATCTCGCCCCAGGCGCGCTTGGCGGCGAGGTTGGCCTGCGGCGAAATCTGCTCGGTGCTGACCTTGGACCAGTCGCACTCGAGCTCCTCGGCCACCAGCTGCGCCAGCCCGGTCAGCGTGCCCTGCCCCATTTCGGAGCGCGCGATGCGGATCACGCAGCGCTCGTCGGGCCGCACGACGACCCACACGTTGAGCTCGCTGCCGGCACCTTGCGCCACGGCGTCCAACGGCACCGACCAGCCGAGCGCGAGGGCGCCCGCGGCAGCACCGGTGGAGACGATGAAGTCGCGACGCGACAGCTCGGTGGCGGCCGCGATCGAAGGCATCGATTGGTTCATGGTCGCGCCCCCGTCATGCCTTGGCCACCTTGAGCGCCGCGGCACGGTGCACCGCGGCACGGATGCGCTGGTAGGTGCCGCAGCGGCAGATGTTGGTCATCGCGGCATCGATGTCGGCATCGCTCGGCTTGTCGTTCTTGGCCAGCAGCGCGGCCGCGGCCATGATCTGGCCCGACTGGCAGTAGCCGCACTGCGGCACGTCGAGCTCGCCCCAGGCGCGCTGCACCGGGTGCGAGCGGTCGCGCGACAGGCCTTCGATCGTGACGATGCGGTCGGACGAGTCGACGCTGCCCACCGGCACCGAGCACGAGCGCCGCAGCTCGCCGTTGATGTGCACCGAGCAGGCGCCGCATTGGGCGACGCCGCAGCCATACTTGGTGCCGGTGAGGCCGACCTGCTCGCGCAGCACCCACAGCAGGGGCGTGTCGGGTTCGACCGCCACCTCCAGCGCCTGACCGTTGACGTTGAGCTTGGCCACTGCTGCCTCCGCGTGTTCGCGCCTCGGGAGGCCCGCAGTCTGCGTGAGGATCGCGCGCCAGGCAATGGTGAAGCCACGCGGCGCGCGCGGCCGCGTTTCGGCCGCGCACGGCGCGCCTCAGCGACCGTGTACGCGCAGCAGCTCGGCGAAGTCGGCGGCCGGCACCGGCTTGCTGAAGAAGAAGCCCTGCATCTGGTCGCATGCGCGCTCGCGCAGGAACTCCTGCTGCTCGCGCGTCTCGACCCCTTCGGCCACCACCGTCAGGCTCAAGGTCTTGCCCATCGCGATGATCGCCTCGGCGATCGCCTTGTCTTCGCTGTCGCTCGGCAGCTCGCGGATGAAGGAGCGGTCGACCTTCAGCGTGTCGATCGGAAAGCGCTTCAGCTGTGCCAGCGACGAGTAGCCGGTGCCGAAGTCGTCGATCGCCAACCGCACGCCCATGTCCTTCAATGCTCCGAGCACCTCGAGCGCGCGCTCGACGTTGTGCATCACCGAGCTCTCGGTGACCTCGAGCTCCAGCAGGTCAGGCTTGAGGCCGGTGTCGGCCAGCACCGTGCGCACGGCGGCCACCAGCTCGGGGTCGTTGAGCTGGCGCGGCGACAGGTTGACCGACACGCGCACCGGCGGCAGGCCGGCGTTCTGCCACTGCACGCACTGCTCGCAGGCGCTGCGCAACACCCACTTGCCGATCGCCAGGATCAGCCCGGTCTCCTCGGCCAGCGGAATGAACTGTGCGGGCGACACCGCGCCGAGCTCCGGGCTGTTCCAGCGCAGCAGGGCCTCGACGCCGGCGATGGTGTTGTCCCTCAAGTCGAGCTTGGCCTGATAGTGCAGCGACAGCTCGTTGCGCTCGATCGCGCGGCGCAGGCGCGTCTCCAGCGCCAGCCGCTCGAGCGACATCGTCTCCAGGCGGCCGTCGTAGAACTGGAAGTTGTTCTTGCCCTCTTCCTTGGCGTGGTACATCGCCAGGTCGGCGTGCGTCATCAGCGACGTCTCGTCGGGCGCGTCGTCCGGAAACACAGAGATGCCGATGCTGGCGGTGACGCGGCACTCCTGGCCGTTCAGTTCGATCGGCTTGATCACCGCCGACAGCAGCTTGCGCGCGATGCCGCCGGCCTGCTCGCTGTTGCCCAGGTCCTGCAGCAGCATCACGAACTCGTCGCCGCCCATGCGCGCGACGATGTCGCTGGCGCGCAGGCTGTCTTTCAGGCGCCGCGCCACCTCGCACAGCAACGCGTCGCCCGCCTCGTGGCCAAGACTGTCGTTGATGAACTTGAAGCGGTCGAGGTCGATGAACAGCACCGCGAACTTGCGCCGGTTGCGGCGCGCCGACGCCAGCACGTGGCTGAGCAGCTCCGCGAACATCACCCGGTTGGGCAGGCCGGTCAGGCTGTCATGGGTGGCGAGGTACTGGATGCGCTCCTCGGCTTGCTTGCGCGGCGTGATGTCGCGCGACACGCCGCGGTAGCCGACGAAGCGGCCCTGCTCGTCGTGCAGCGGCTCGCCGCTGGCGCTCACGTGCCGGCGCGTCCCGCGTTTGTCGGTGTAGGCGTACTCGAAGTCGCGAAACGGCTCGCGCCGCTCCAGGCGCGCCCGCAGGTCGGCCCAGCCGATGTCGCTCTCGGCGCCCGGAATCTCCCACGCCAGGCGCCCGCGCAGCAGTTGTTCGACGCTGTCGCCCATGCCGCGCCCGCCGAACGCGGTGTAGCGCAGGGTGTCGTCGAGCTCCCAGTACCAGTCGGATGACAGCTCCACCAGATTGCGAAAGCGCTGTTCGCTGCGCTGCACGGCGAGCTCGGCCTGCTTGCGTGCCGTGATGTCCTGGACGATCGAGATGTCGTTGCCGGGACGGCCGGCGCTGTCGCGCTGCACCGAGATCGTGAGCTGCACCCAAACGACGGCGCCGTCCTTGCGCAGGTAGCGCTTCTCGAGCTGGAACGAATCGATCTCGCCGGCGCGCAGCTGGGCGCGCACCTTGTCGGCGACGCTCTTGTCGTCGGGGTGCGAGACCTGCTTGACCGTCATGCCCAGCAATTCATCGCGGCTGTAGCCGAGCAGCTCGCACAGCGCGCGGTTGACGTGCACATAGCGCATGTCGCCGTCGACGTGGGCGATGCCGATGGCCGCCAGCTCGATGGTGTCGGCATAGTGCTTCTCGCTCTCGCGCAGTTGGGCTTGCGCCTGCGCGCGCAGGCAGAACTGGCCGATCTGGCTGCCGATGTAGCGAGTGCAGTCGAGCAGCTCGGCGTCGAGCTCCGCGATGTCCTGGCTGTAGAACTCCACCACCCCGAGCACGCGGCCGGCAGCGGTGATCGGGAACGCGAACGCACTGTGCAGCCCCGCGTGCGATGCCAGCGCCGCGCGCCGGAAGCTCGGCTCGGCAGCCACGTCGCGAATCCACACCGGCTGGCCGGTCAGCCAGGCCCGGCGCACCAGACCGCCTTGCGTCGCGAGCATGCGCATGCCGCGCGTGAAGTCGAGGAAGGCGCGCACTTGCGCATCGTCCGTGCCCCACGCGCCGGAGCACGACAAGCTGTCCGTGCCGGACTCGTCGATCCAGCAGGCGCCGCAGGTCCAGCCCAGTTCCTCGCAGATGGCGCGCACGATCAGCGGCGCCGCTTCACGCAGATCGAACGAGCGCGACAGCGCGCCTGTGACGCCGTGCTCGATCACCAGGCGTTGGGCGGTGCGCGAGCGGCTCAACTGCGACGGCGTCATGCCACGCGTCGGGTCATAACTGCCGAGCTCGGCCAGGACCGACTCGCTGGGTGTGACTTCTCGCATGTCCGCTCACCAAGGTGGATGCTCGGATATCGGCCGGCTGCGCGTGGGCTTTAGGCTTGTCGCGGTGCACCACGGGCCGCGCGCGGACCCCATCACGGGTGGGCGCAGCGCCCTCGCTCGCTATAATTCGCGCCCTCGCACCCAGCCGGTGTAGCTCAGTTGGTAGAGCAGCGCATTCGTAATGCGAAGGTCGACAGTTCGAGTCCGTCCATCGGCACCAATGAAATCAAGGGCCCGCCAGTGAGCGGGCCCTTCGCTTTGTGGGCTCGCGGTGATGAGGTTCGCGCGACGAAGATGACCATCGCACGTCACGTGCGACGGTCGAGATCAACGAGGAGTCGCCGCGTAGCGGCACGCGTTGGCGCCCCCTGCCTGGTAGATCACGGCGGCCTGCCTGCGGACGCTTTCGATCCCAACTTGCTCGACCCGAATGGAACGGCGTGCGTCAAATGGCGGTTTCCGCCAGCCGCGACAGTCGTCTCGATTCGTTGGATGACCACTTGGGACTGGTTGCCTGCCGGCCGGGCTCGAGGGCACCGGCGCGATGGTGTCGCTCGACCAGCTGCTCGACCATTGAACAAGCGCGAGCCGCGGGTCCTGACCCGAGCCGGTGCAGGCGGGCGCGTGGCACACTGGATCGACGCTTGGCCCGGATGGGGCCACCGTAACCCGCCCAAGAGGAGACGCCGATGCTGACGATGGAGAAGACGGCCGACTACGTGAAGCGCTGGGTCGCCGCGTTCGAGTCGAAGGACCTCGATCGCGTTCTGGCCTTCTACACCAACGACGTGATCTTCCATTCCCCGTTGATTGCGCGGCTGAGCCACGACCCCAGCGGCACCGTGCAAGGCAAGGCGGCACTGCGCGCCTACGTGAAGAAGGGCTTCGAGGTGTTCGACCACATCAATTTCACCGTGCTCGACGTGCTGCGCGGCGTCGACAGCATTGCGATCCACTACAAGGGCGTCATGGGCAAACACGTCGTCGAAGTGCTGTTCTTCGACAAGGACGGCGTGGTCCGCGAGTCTTACGTGCACTACTCGTCTCCTGCGTAGCATCGAAGTTCCCGTCGTCGCGCAAGGCCCGACATCGAGACTGCCGAAGGATTCGACTGGGTGCCCGGAGGGTCACCACCACCCTAGCCCCATGCGCGAGGTCGGCAGAGGTCCACGCGCTCTCGCGTCGCTGATCTCTAGGCGCTCCTTGGCGCGGACCAGCCCGGGTGTGCATTGACCCTAAGGGATCACCTTGGCAACCTCGTTGGAGTAGGTGCTCTCGCGGCCCGCTTCGTCGTAGCCGGTGACCGCAAAATAGTACGTCGTGCTGGCCCGCAGATCGCGCATTTGATAGGTGGTGGCCGGCCCCACGTCAATGCCGGCGCCCTTAGATTGAAAGTAGAACCGCGACCCGTTGCCGAGGTAGACGCGATAGCCTCTAACCCGATAGTCAGACGATGCTGCCCAACGCAGGGTGGCGGTGGTGTCCCCAGGGGCACCGTAGACCACCTCGATCGCCTCACTCTGGGCGCCGTCGACCCCACCAGAGCCGCCACCGCCGCAAGCGCAAACGACGACGGCTTGCCCGATGGCGATCTTGGCGCCGAAAGATCTCATCGGCTCGCTCTGCGCTGGTTGAGGGGACGCACAATCTGCGCCAACTTGGCGTACCTGTACGTCCCCTGAGTACGGGGTGGGATGGACCAGATTCGCCCGGCTGAATCGTCGCCTCGGACTCTGCCCTCTGCCGGGAGTGACTTGGCAGATGCGCCGCTCGACCCCAAGCAGCCGCTCAAACTTCGCAGGAGCGGACAATCAACGTACCAATGTTGATGGAGATTTCGGCGAGGAGCGAGGAACGCGAACGCCCCAAGAAGATCGTCATCCGCGCAGTCCAGCACCGACTGCGGAATCCTGAGTCCAGCGCTTTCGCGGTCAGCTCAAAATGCGGCCATCCGTGCCCAGCACGGCGACGTCGACAAAGTTGCTGCCAATCCGGTTGCCGATGCCATAGCCGATGCGCATGCCCCCGAGGTCGAGTGACTCGATTCGCTCGAGCGACGCGATCAGCGATTCACGCGTGACGTTTGCGCCAGCACGGCGCAGCGCCTCGGCGACAATGCGCGCGTTGATGTAGCCCTCCAGCGTCGGCAGCGAGTAGTCGGTCCAGCCGCTGGCCGTCATGTCGGTTTGATAGCGGCGAACGATCTCGTACTTCGGCGCGAAGGGCGACGGCATCACGAGCGAAAAACCCAAGCCGCGGCCCAGGCTGCCGAGGGCCTCGATATTGGACGCGCTCGCGCTGATCGACAAGCCGTATAGCGTGCTACTGCCACCGAGCTTGCGAAACGCACGCACGAACAGCGGCGCAACGCCCGCGAGCACCATGATGACGGCCTGCGGCGACTCCTTGACGATCGCCATTGCGGCGGGCTCGACCTCCGTGCTCGTCGTCCCCGGCGTCGTCGCGATCACGGCTGGCTTCAGCTGGGCCGCCGCCATGGATCGTTCAAAGGCCGCGAACACACCTTTGCCGAGCGGGTCGTTCGGGTAGACGATGCCGATGCGGGTCGAGCTGAGCGTCACGGCCGTGCGGATGAGCTTGTCGACCTCCTGGTCATAGCTCGCGCGCACCCAGAACACGTTCGGCGGGCTGTTCTTGCGCAGCGCAGCAGTACCGGTGTTTGGCCCGATGATGGCCATGCTCGTCACTGACTCCATGATCGCGGCGGTCTGGCGGGTGCCCAGCGGCGTGAGCAGGGCCAGAATGGTCTTGTCGGCCTCGAAGGCCTGTGCGTTCGCCTTCGCGATGTCGGGCTTGAACTGGTCGTCTGCCATCAGCAGTTCGACCTTCATGCCGTTGATGCCGCCAGCCTTGTTGATCGCGTTGAAGTACGCGGTCGCGCCCTTGAAGCATCCCGAACCATTGGCCTTCTCGACACCGCTGTTGTCGAAGGTCGACGCGAGCCGAATTGAACGCGTTTGCGCAAGGGTCGGTATGGCCAGAGTGGCGGCCGCTCCTCCGATGGTCGTGAGCAGCTCGCGACGGCGTAGCAAGGTTCGTGACAAGTCGATCTCCTCTCAATGCAAATCGAGCAAATTGCTCTTGGCGGAAACGCGGAACTGGCGGATTGGGCCAGAAGCCGTGGGTTGGCAACTGCGCCGAAGGCGGCATTGAATCTGCGCGTTCGGCGGGTAGTCGCGATACCGCACACGGGGAATTCCATTGGGCGGTCGGCTGTTGATGCAGCGGCTGCGATAGAGGCAGTTTCGCGCCTCGGCCGTCCCTGCCACTGCCGAGAACAGCAAAGGAGCGTGAGGTAGTTGCATCAGTTCCTCTGTAGGGATCCTTGTATGCAGCAAGCACCAGACATTCTGGACTGCAGCGGCCAATAGCCGGTAACAGTCGCAGCGCACTTTGTCACCTGTTGGTGTGCTGGTGGTTTTCGGTCATGCAAGGCCGGCCGCGACGTACACGGATCTGGCCAGAAAGCCGGGCTGGCGCTGGCCCGCGTAGGCGTTCGAGGGGCGGCGGTGCCAGCACCTCCGGCATCGCATGGCCCTTTCACAACCATTCGAGCGCGGCCCCCGGCATCGCTTGCCAACTCCAAGATGAAGCCATGGCGTTTGCCGAGCGGCATGCCGGTGTGCGCTGATGCGGCTCTTGGATCGCACGAGAGCGTCCAATTCGAATGTCGCCTATGGGTCGGGTGCGGGTCGCGATGTTGCCGACCCCGTGAACTCGGCGTTCGGGGTCTACCGACGGCATACGCTGCAAAGCAGTCATCGAACGTCCCTCGACGAAGTTCAGCACAGGGCCGGTAGCTGACGACGGCCAAGGACCGCACCCGGCCAGGAGCGGACACTCCGCTCCTGGCCGGGTGCAGCGCAGCGGCGAACGCTTCAGCATTCTTGAGCACATTTCATCGGCGCTTCAAGGCGCGGCGCGGCTGGCGCCGACAGTGCAGGCCTCATTCTCATCGGAGGCAGGCATGCAAGCAGAAGTGCACCGGGCCGGGTTCGGCCAACCAGTCCTCAGCGTCGGACTGATCGCCTTGGTTCTCGCGCTGTTCGGTTGTGGCGGCGGTGGCGGCGGTGGCGATGGCGGTGGCGGCGAATCGTCGGATCCGGCTACCGGCGCGGCGTCGCCGCAGAGCGTGGTGATCCCAGAGGAACTCCGCGGCCGCTGGGACGCGACCCTGACCTACGTGCCGCCGAACTTCATCAGCCAATTCGGCACGGTCGCGGGCAACGACGGTTCGCTGGGCGTCGCGTTCTTCTTCCATCCCGACGGCCGCTACGAGCACACTTGGAACGTGCTGCAGGTCTACTTCGGCGGCAACTGCATCCGCACCGGCGAATGGCAGGAGAACGGCACGTTGACCAGCGCGGGCGCGGAGTTCACCTTCAATCCCGGCCGGGCAACGTACCTGCAGACCGACACCTGCGGTCAGTTCAAGTACCTGGACCCAGCGCCGGTCACGCCGGGCAACCACGCGCTGACGCTCGACCGCGACGCCACCGGTTGGCCTTTGCTGCGCGTGAGCTATCCGACCGGGGAACTGGTGTTGGAGAAGTGCAGGCGGTGTTAGGCGGGCGAACGGTGAGGCCAGAAATGAGCCGAGCGCCGTGCGCCAACCCATCGACGACACGCGAGATCCGCTCGGCATCTAGTGGTGTCCCTGGCGATTGCCGCCGCCGCGCCACATCGCAGTGAGCTGCCAGCGGATGTCGCTGATGGGTCTATAGCGGTCACTCAATCCTCTTGGGTGATTGCTTCACTCGCGGCGATGGTCCAAGCACTCGTCTGGCCTTCGCTCTGCTCTCCTTCTCTTAGCGAGTGGCAGCCAGGGCCTTGATCACGCACCAGCAATCGGCAAGAGCGTCCCTTTGCTGGCGGCAGGCCCCTCCCCAGATCACTCAGCAGGTTTCGCGTTCCGCCTTTCAAGGCGTTGCGTGCGACCTTTGCCTTTCCGGCATTCGTCTTTGGCCCGCAATTTCGGATTGTCGGGGTGAGACGAGCGCAGAAGCTCGTGCACTACAACATGAATTCGGGAAACCGCTGACAGCGGTGTCGATGGACCAAAGGCTACAGTTTGTCTTCACGACCTGTTTTGAAGGCCGTGACAGGCCCCACCAACATGCGAGGAGGCATGTGATGCTGAGAAGATTCGCCGCAAACTTGTTCGTTGTCGCCGCGCTCACGACGGTCGTTGGCTGCGCGACCGCTCCCTCACCAGAGGTGATGAAGGCCGAGGTGGCAAGTTACCAGTTGCCGAAGATGCCCGAGCCTGGAAAGGCCATGGTGTACGTGGTTCGGCCATCCGGTCTGGGTGGATTGATACGGTTCAACGTGTTCGTGGATGATCAAGAGGCCGCTTCGGAGGTCGGCTATACCCGGGCAAGCCAGTACATCTACTTCCAGGTCCAGCCTGGTGACCACAAGATCTATTCCAAGGCTGAAAACTGGGCTGATGCTCAGATCTCAGCGAAAGCCGGCGACGTTATTTTCGTTCAGCAGGAGCCAGCCATGGGTGTACTGATGGCTCGCAACAGCATCACCAAGATTGAGGACTACCAAGGGAAGTACCACGTCAAGACATTGGCGTTGGGAACGATTCTAAAGGCGGAAAAGTGAAACTCGAGGCTCATCGCTTGCGCGTATCGGACGCGCGGCGCGGGTTGCCTTGACCCATCGCGGCATCGGGCTGGCCGGCGGGCGAACTCCTCGTTGCTGCTCAATGTCGCGAAAGAGTTGCGTCACAATTCAATGAACATCCGCACGCGTGGTATGCGCCGCACGCTGGGGGGATAGATCAGGTTGATCGGAGGTGCGTCGAGCAGCTCCCAGTCGGTCAACGCAGGGACCAGAATGCCGCGGGCAATCTCGTGGCCCTCCCGCTTCGTCCAAGCCAGGAGTCGAGCGACGCCGCCGCCGGCAATCGCGACGTTCCACACGACGTCGCGATGTGCGTTGTCCGCGACGAGCCAGCCTCGGACTGTGACCGCGACCTCCTCATCACCGCGGCGGAAACGCCAGAGGTCCAGCACGGGGCCGGTACTGGCGGGCCATGGCGCCCGACGCCCGGCTCTTCGTGATCGAGCGGATCGCGCCCGAGCGCGCCGGCCATTCACCGCTGGATCGATCGGTTGCTCGGGCGGATCTCAACATGCTGGTGAGCCTCAGCGGACGCGAACGCAGCGAAGCGCAGTATCGGGCGTTGTTCGCCACAGGAGCGTTGGAGATCAAGGAAGTCATCTCAACTGCGGGGGAGTTCCAGGTGATGTCGGTGGCCGCGCTTCGAGGAGATGCTTCCCTTGATGTTGCGAGCTGAGTTGCCATTGCCTTCGGCTGGCCAAGCCGGCCCCTTGAGCTTGGTCTCTCGAAGAAGATGAGTACCCTCTCCAACATGCTGCGCGAGATCAGCGAAACACAAGTCTCTACACCGAGGCAAGCCGGTAGCGCGCGGCGCCTCGTTGTCGCTTGACCAGATCGCGACCGTATTGCGCGCATCGGCGCGCGGCTTGAAATCCCGGCAGAGTCTTTGGCGCGAGCGTCTACGCTGCCGACTGCAGCACCGAGAGCTGGTAGTAGGACTGCAGGAAGTCGCCTTCCGCATACGTCTGTACCCCGCCTGGAAACGCCGCCGACGCCGCGCGGGGCCGGACTTCGACGAGTGTGCGTGCCAAAGCCGCAGGGTCGAGCATCAGATCGAGGGGCAGCAACAGGCCCCAGCATGCCTCACGGATGCGCGTACCGAGTGCGCCCATGTCGAAAGCCACGGGGTAGACACGAGCGATGAAGGCCACCGAGAGTGTGTAGGCGTAGGTCTCCGGCCACACCGAACTGAGCCACACGAAGTCCGCGTTGGCCATGGCAAGCCGGCGAGGTCCTTCCTCGCGGGGATACCGGCCGGTGATCTCCACGCCCAATTGACGCAGCCTGTCGTCGCGGTCGGTGTAGCCGACGACGACGAAGCTGACGGGCGATCCTTGTTGCCGCGCCGCCGTCGCCACCTGCTCCAGCAAAGCCGACCCTTTGTGCGGGCCCAGCGCGCCGAGCAGCGCGATGCGCACGCTGGGTGCCGACCGTCGGGCCGTGGCCCTGCGCCGCATCAGGGTGACCGAGCGCAGCTCGGGATGCCGGCGCAGCTCGAACTCCACGCCGGGAAAGAAGCGCTCCATACGCCGCTGCACGTCGGGATCCGGCACGAAGACCTTGCGCGCGCCGCCGAACAAGCGCGCATACCGATCGCGCCAATGCCACACGGACGGTTTGCCGAAAGGCGAAGAGTCCGTGGCGATGCAGTGCTCGCAGGATCCCAGATCCGGCTCGCCGCAATAGAGGCCGCTGCGGTCGATGAGGTTGATTCGCGGACACGCGGCCATGTAGTCGTGCACCGTCACGTCGTACCGCACCTGCGCCTTCTCGCAGACCTTCTGGAAGAAGTCGGATGCCTCCGGGACGTATCCGGCGAGACTGTGCAAGTGGATGTGCCGGATGTGCAGCGCCCGGACGGCATCAAGGAATCGATCGATGTCGCGCAACACGTCGAAGCAGAGGTTCGGGGTCTCGGGAACTGACGGATCGGCTATCCACACCCGGCTCGAAAGCTGCGGGTCGACCTTGCACACGAGCGAGGAAACACCTTGGCGTGCCAACAGTTCGCGCAGATCGTCGACGTGGTGCTCGGTTCCGCCACCCCAGGCGTGCAAGACGAACAGGATGGACCCGGACTGGGCGCGACACCGCAGTCGGGCGCAGTCCAGGCGCTCGCGGTATGGGCGCACCGGGTCGTCCGCGATGAATCGCTGCACGAGACGCAAATACCCGGGGTGCCGGCGCTCCACCGTTGCAACGGCCTTGATCTCGCGCTCTGGCTTCATCGACCCGAACGAAACGCCCCCGTAGTGGCGCACGAAGACGTCGGCCGCCAGCACGTTGCGCCACCCCCGTGCGCGTGCGCGGCAGCACAGATCGTTCTCCTCGCCGTAGCCCCGCCCGAACGCCTCGACATCGAACAGGCCGAGTTCGTCCAGACACGCCCGCCGGATGTACATGCAGAAGCCCACCCCCGTGGGGATGTCGACCTCGACGCCTGCGTTGACACGCGCCGCGAGTGCGTCCAGCTCCGCGTCGGCGAGCTCAAGCGGGACGATGTTGTTCTCGACGAATCGGGGATAGCTGCAGATCGTCGCGTTGTTGGATAGCGGTGTCACGGTGGCGGTCCTGTCGCCCCGGCAAGCCGTGGCGCGGAGGCGGTCCAGCCAATCGTTGTGCACTTCGGTGTCCGAGTTGAGCAGCAGCACGTCGCGCTCGGGGTGCAACGTCATGCCGAAATTGCAAGCGCCGACGAATCCCAGATTCGTTGGCAGCTCGTGCAGTTCGATCAGGCCGTCCCCCGCCAGGTTGCGCAGCGAGCCGGACAGCGCGGGATCAGGACTGCAATCGTTGACGACAAGCACGTTGAACGGTGTGGCCTGCTTCGATGCAAGCGCGCTGTAGATGCAGCGCAGGGTCTGGTCATATCCTGTGTACACCGGGATGATGACGTCCACGAGGGATGCATCACGGTGCGCATCGGGCGCGCACAGCGATTCCCATTCGTGGGGTGTCGGTGCCACCGCAACCGGCGATGCGACCGGACGGTCCTCTACACTGCTCATTGCCGATGCGCTGCTCAGTGCTTCCAGCT
>Ga0068861_100000805_pt1 | contig 18920 bp, 18 predicted proteins | sample KBSSwiS42_FD_66593 | JGI IMG/M metagenome (GOLD analysis project Ga0068861, IMG submission 66593) | Switchgrass rhizosphere microbial communities from Kellogg Biological Station, Michigan, USA - KBS Switchgrass S4-2 | ecosystem: Host-associated > Plants > Roots > Rhizosphere > Soil ...
GGCGGTATTCGAGACATTTTTGTCCCAGGCGACGCGGCGGGTTGATGCGGCGCTGAACCGGCATTTGCCAAAAGAAAAGAAGCGCCCGCCCCTCATTCATCGCGCCATGCGATACACCGCGCTCTCCGAAGGGAAGCGCTTGCGTCCCGCGCTCGTGCTCCTGGCCCATCAAGCCTCGGGAGGGAAGAGCAAGGCTGCGGAAGATGTCGCGGCGGCGGTGGAGATGGTGCACGCCTTCTCGCTCATTCACGATGATCTTCCCGCGATGGACGACGATGCGATGCGCCGGGGCAAACCTTCCAATCACGTCGTGTTCGGGGAAGGCGTCGCGATTCTGGCCGGGGACGGACTCCTCACGTTGGCCTTCCAGACACTTGCGGGCACGCGTCGCGCGCTCGGTTCCGACAAGGTAGCGCTCCTCATCGATGAGCTTTGCCGGGCCACCGGGCCGGAAGGCGTGATCGGCGGGCAGGTGCTCGATTTGCTTTCTGAAGGCAAGAAGGTCCCGCTCTCGGTGGTCGAATACATTCATCGCCACAAAACGGCCAAGTTGTTCATGGCGTCGTTGCGACTGGGTGGCATTGCCGCCGGCGCGCGTGCCGCACGTTTGCAGAAATTGGAACGCTACGGCGAAGACCTGGGAACGGCCTTTCAAATCGTCGACGACATTCTCGGTGCAGCAGGCTCCTTTCGGGAATTGGGGCGCGATCCGGGGCGTGATGTCGAGCGGGGAAAGGTGACCTATCCTTCGGTGATGGGACTCACAGCGGCCCATCGGGCAGTGGACCGATTGCTCGCGCGAGCGGGACGCGAGGCAGACGGATTTGGAACGTACGCCCCGCAGTTTCGTGGCGTACTGTCGCTTCTGGATCAGCGGCGCCGGGATGCTGACGGACGGCCGGCGGGGGTGGCATGAAAGACTTCATGGCCTCGGCGCCGTATCTCATTGCGTTGAGCTCCGGTTTCCTGGCCCAAATCGCCAAGTTTCTGGCCTACTGGCTGCGTCATCGTAGAGTCAACTTCACCCAACTCGTGGCCACCGGAGGCATGCCCAGCTCGCACTCGGCGAGCGTCGCCGCGCTCAGCACGTCGGTGGCGTTCCGGTCCGGCACCGGCTCGACCCTCTTTGCGGTCACCCTCTTTTTCAGCCTCGTGATCATGTACGATGCGGCGGGATTGCGGCGGGCGGCCGGCATTCAGGCCCGGGTGCTGAACCGTATCGTCGAGGACCACTACGCGCATCGGGAGGGGCACCTCCCCGAGCGACTGCAGGAGCTGTTGGGACACACCCCATTCGAAGTGCTGATCGGCGCCATCGTTGGAGTGGTGTATGGGTCCGTCTGGTATTTGTAGGATCAAGGTCGAAGCATGAACGCCCCACGTTCGGTCTATATCTTCGCCAACGTCAAGAAGCGTGGCGCCCCTGACGCGGCCCGCCGCCTGCTCACCCGCATGGAAGATGCGGGCATTCGCGTGCTGCTGGAACACGATCTCGCCCAGGTGCTGGGGCGGGCGGGAAGCGATTTCCCCGAATCGGATTTGATTCTGTGCCTGGGCGGAGACGGCACGATGCTGGCCGCGGTGCGGCGACTGCAAGGCCGCTCCACTCCTATTTTGGGGGTAAATCTCGGCGGCCTGGGGTTTCTTACTTCGATTTCGTCGGAAGAGCTCGACCGTTGTGTGGATGCGGTGTTGGACGGCGATTATCGGCTTGAAGAACGGCATCTCTTGAAGGCGCGCATCACCGACGAAGGGAACGAAGACCTCGAGCTTCACGCTTTGAATGACATCGTCGTCGACGAGGGTACGTTCTCACGCCGTGCGGTCGTGCTGCGGCTCAGCGTCGAAGGCGCATACCTGGGCACATTCACCGCCGACGGCGTGATCGTCGCCACCGCAACCGGCTCCACCGCCTATTCGCTTTCGGCCGGCGGGCCGATCGTGTATCCCGGCCTTCCTATTCTTCTCGTGACCCCCATTTGCGCGCACTCCTTGGCCGTGCGGCCTCTCGTGTTTCACGAAGAAGAAACGTTGGAAGTCGAGAACCTGCTTCCCGACGTGTCGCTCAAGGTGACCTCGGATGGGCAGGACGCACATCGGGTCGGTCCCGGGCGCCTGATCCGCATCGGCCGTTCCGAACGCAAGGTGCATCTCGCCTTCGTCGGCAATCGGCCCTTCTACGAAATCCTGCGCACCAAGCTCAACTGGGGCGGCATTCCCAAGGATCGATGACGGGAGCGAGTTCATGCTGAGCGAGCTTCGCATTACCCAACTTGCGGTCATCGAAAACCTCACCGCGCGGTTTCGTCCGGGCTTGAACGTGATCACCGGTGAAACCGGGGCGGGAAAGTCGCTCATCGTGAGCGCGATCGATCTTGCGTTGGGAGCACGCGGGTCGGCGGATCTGGTCCGGCAAGGCGCCGAGGAAGCTGAAATCATCGCACGGTTCGAGGTGCAACCCGGCACGCGCCTGGACCCGGAAGCCGTGGAAGACGGCATGCTCGTGTTGCGTCGCGTGCTGAGTGCGGATGGTCGTTCGCGTGGCTATGTCAATGATCGTCCGGCCACGTTGTCCCGCATGCGGGAACTCGGGAAAAGCCTGGCCGATCTCCATGGGCAGCACGAGCAACAGAATCTATTGGATGAGTCCATTCATCTCGATTACTTGGATCGTGTCGCGGGAAACGGTTTGGTTCTGGAGCGGGTGCGGGGAGCGTTCGACGCGTTGGTAGCCGCGCGCGCGGAGCGGGATGCATTCGTTGCGTCGGTGGAGCGGGGCCAAGCTGAACGCGAGCTCTTGCAGTTTCAGCTGGAAGAGCTGGACCGGGCCGAGTTGCAAGAGGGTGAGCACGATGCGTTGAGCGCGGAACGGCACCGCGCCATGCACGCGGGGCGATTGGCCGAGCATCTGGAAGCGGCGTTGCGGGCAACATCGGAAGACGACCCCGGAGCGGTGGCGTTACTCGCCCGGGCGTCGCGGTCGCTCGCTCAGGCGGCGGCTTTGGATGGCACGTTGGATGGATTGATGCGCCAGCTCGACGAGACCTTGGTCGGTGTCGAAGACGTGGCACGTGAGCTGCGTCATTACAGGGACGGCCTGGACAACGATCCCGCGCGCTTGGAATGGATAGAAAACCGGCTCGAGCTCTTATCACGACTCATGCGAAAGCACCATCGCAATGAGGCGGGACTCGTGGAGCGCAGGGAAGAGTTGCGCGCGTTCGTAACGGGAATGGAGGACGCGCCGGGCCGGTTCAAAGATCTTGAAGAGGCGGTTCGTGAGAACAGCGACGCGTATCGTGCGTCGGCGGCCGAGCTGACCAGAGCGCGGAGCCGCGCTGCGGCGGATTTCGCCCGGCGGGTCACGCGAGAACTCTCCGGGCTCGGCATGGCGGGGGCGCGGTTCATGGTGGCATTTCGCTCACCGCGTTCCGGCATCGAACTTCCGGGTCTGGGACATCTAGCCAATGCGCAGGGGGTCGAGGACGCCGTCTTCGTGCTCGCCGCCAACAAAGGCGAAAAGGAAAGTGCGTTATCCACGGCCGCGTCGGGCGGGGAGCTATCCCGCACCATGCTCGCGCTCAAGAACGTCATGCAAAGCGCGGATCCCGTGCCGGTGGTGCTCTTCGACGAAGTGGATGCAGGGATCGGAGGCTTGGTTGCGGAAGCGGTGGGCTCGCGCTTGGCCGCCATCGCGCAAAAACGCCAGGTGCTCGTGGTCACGCATTTGGCCGTCATTGCGGGACGGGCCGGACATCACTTGCGGCTCACCAAAGCCACGAAGAAGGATCGCACCATGGTCGGCATTGAAACGCTGGACGGCAAAGCGCGCGAGGAAGAGCTCGCGCGCATGCTGGCCGGATCGGCAGGGGGCGACGCGGCACGGAAGACGGCGCGGGCGCTCTTGGCGGATCGGGAGCGCGCATGAGCCGCGGCATGGAACGGTTCGAGGCCATGGGCGGCGAGCCGGTAGCGCGCCTTTTCGTGCTCGATAATTACGATTCCTTCACCTTCAATCTTGTGCAGTACTTGTGCGAGTTGGGAGCCGAGGTGTTCGTGGCCCGTAACGACGCCGTGACCGCCTCGGATGTTCTCGGCGAAGGCTACGACGGTATCGTTATTTCACCGGGCCCCGGCGTGCCCAGCGATGCGGGCATCAGTGAGGATCTCGTACGCACCGTTTCGGGAAAGGTTCCGCTGCTCGGCGTGTGTCTGGGGCACCAAGCCCTGGGCGAAGTGTTCGGTGCGCGCGTGGTGCGCGCCGGCCGGCTGATGCATGGCAAGACGTCGCCCATCCAACACGATGGGCGCGATTTATTTCAGGGTTTGGAGTCTCCCTTCACCGCGACGCGATATCATTCGTTGTTGTTGGAGCGCGCTACTGTGCATGAGCCGCTCGAAATCTCAGCCTGGACGGAAGAAGGCGAGGTGATGGCGGTGCGTCACCAAAACCATCCCACTTGGGGCGTTCAGTTTCATCCCGAATCCATTCTCACCGGCTCCGGGAAATTGCTGCTCGCCAACTTTCTCGAGCGATGCGGCGCGAAGCCCCGCCGCGAAGCCGCCGAGCGCGCATGAACCCTGGCGGACTGACGGACACACTCGCTCGCCTGGCGAAAGGGGAACGGCTCTCTCGCGCGCAGGCCCACGAGGCCATGAACGTCATCATGAGCGGCACCGCGAAGCCGGCCCAAATTGGCGCCTTTCTGATGGGACTACGGCTGCGCGGGGAAAGCGCCGAGGAAATCGCCGGGGCCATCGATTCGTTGCAAGCGCACGCGCAAACAGTGTCCGTGTCCCGGCGTCCGCTCATCGATACGTGCGGGACCGGCGGCGACGGCTGCGGCACCTTTAACATCTCCACCGCCGCGGCCTTCGTGGTAGCGGGGGCCGGGGTTGCGGTGGCCAAGCATGGGAACCGCTCGGTATCGAGCCGGTGCGGGAGCGCGGATGTTCTGGAAGCCTTAGGCGCGCGGGTGGATCTCTCTCCCGAGGGCGCGGCGGCCTGCCTCGAGGCCACCGGCATGGGATTCTTCTTTGCGCCCGTACATCACAGCGCGGTGCGGCATGCATCCGAAGTGCGGCGCGAGCTGGGCATTCGCACGCTCTTCAATTTGCTGGGGCCATTGGCGAATCCGGCCGGCGTGACGCACCAACTCGTAGGGGTGTATGACGGCGCTTTGACGGAAACCGTCGCGCATGTGTTGCAGCTTTTGGGGCGCGAGGGGGCGATGGTTGTGCACGGGGGGAGAGGCGAAGACGAAATTTCTTTGGCCGGCCCGACGCGCGTGAGCGAATTGCGTAACGGAGAGGTGCGCACCTACACCATCGACCCCAGTGCGTTCGGGGCAAAAACCGCCGAGCTCGACGCTCTACGAGGCGATGATCCTTCGCAAAATGCCGCGCTCTTGCGGGCGGTGCTGGCTGGGCACCAAGGCGCGCCGCTGGAAGCGGTGTGCGTGAATGCCGGCGCGGCGCTTTATGTCACTGAAGCCGAAGCATCGCTTGCGGACGGTTATCATGCGGCTCGTCGTTCAATTGAAAGCGGAGTAGCAACGCAAGTTCTGGATCGATTCGTCGCGTTTACCCAAAGCTGGACGGACTGATGGCCATTCCGGGAATTCTGGGCGCCATCGTCGAGCGAACGATGGCAGATGTGAACGCGCGGAAGAGCCAGGTGTCGCGGCGGGAGTTGACCGAGCGCGCGCGTCAGCGCAGCGGACGGCGAGACAGCTGGGAGAAAGCACTCCATCGCGCTTCGGCGGATCCAGTCCGCTTCATCACCGAGATCAAGAAGGCGTCGCCATCACGGGGGGTGCTGCGGGAAGATCTCGATCCGAGCGCGTTGGCGAGTGCCTATCGTGAGCACGGCGCGGCTGCGATTTCGGTGGTCACCGAGCCCCACTTCTTTCAAGGGAGCGATGACTTCCTGGAGGAGGCGTACCAGCACGCGCAAGGATTGCCGCTTCTGCGGAAGGACTTCCACGTTCACGAGCTGCAACTTCTGGAAGCGGCGGCGGGGCATGCCAACGCGCTGCTGTTGATAGCTGCCGTTTTGTCTCCCACCCAGCTCAAGGATTTTCTGGATGTCTTGAATGCGTTTTCACTGGGGCACCTCGTTGAGATCACTGATTTGCGCGAAGCAGAGACGGCTCTCAAGGCTGGAGCACGAGTGGTGGGGGTGAATAATCGTGACCTCACCAACTTCTCCGTCAATCCCGAGCGCACGCAAACCGTGCTGCCGATCTTGAGAGAAGCAGGCGTGATCTCAGTGGCGGAAAGCGGCATTCAGGATCGGGAAACCGTGGAACGCTACGAGCGCTGGGGGTTGCACGCGCTTCTGGTCGGGGAGGCGCTAGTGATCGCCCCTGATCCCGGAGCCATGCTGGAACAACTTCGCGGCGTCGACGCGTAGCATCATCGAGCGACGTCGACGAAAACGCTTCAGGAGGTAATCCGGAGTACCTTGGCGGTACCGATCGAGCCGCCGTCGACCACGACCCGGATCATGTACAACCCGGCGGGCATCGTTCCGCCTCGGGGCTCCCACCGGATCACTCCGCCATCTTTGAGGGACTGCGAGTGAATGGTATCGACTAACCGGCCGGTTACATCGAACACTTGCGCCTCGACACGGTGAGCTGAGGTCAGCGGTTCACCTCGAGGGAGCTCGATGTCCACCCCCGCATCACCTCGGGCCGGGTTTGGAAACGCACGTAAGGGGCGAGCAGTTATTGGGGTCTCGTCAGGGACGCCGGTCACTGAGTAGACGAACTTCTGAATACGGTCATTGTTCGTGTCCGCAACGTAGATGGCACCGTGAGAATCCACGTCGAGGCCGCGCGGCGAATCGAATTGTCCCGCTCCTCTGCCCGCGGTGCCCCATTTCGCGAGGAAGGTTCCCGTGGCGCTGAACTTCTGGATGCGGTTATTCAGGTTGTCGGATACATATACTGTCCCATTGGAAGGATCCACGGCCAACCCCTGAGGGCCGAAGAACTGCCCGTCGCCTTCGCCCTCCGTTCCCCACTGGCGGATAAATCCCCCAGTTGCGTTGAACTGCTGCACCCGGTTGGCATCATCGGTCACGTACACACCGGCGGCGTTCACCACGACCGCGCCGGGAAACTGGAACTTACCTTGAGCCGTTCCCAGGCTACCCCATTGGAGGATGAAGGCGCCCTGGGACGTGAATTTCTGCATGCGATGATTGTTGCGATCGCACACGTACACGTTCGAAGCGGCATCGATGGCAATGCCGCGCGGATACTGGAACTGCCCGGCGGCCGTCCCCATGGTTCCCCACTTGAGGATGAACACTCCCGCCGAGGTGAACTTTTGGATGCGATGGTTGGCGTTGTCCGACACGTAGACATTGCCGCTTGGGTCCACGGCCACGGATAGATCTTGATTGAACTGCCCGTTCGCGGTGCCTTGTGAGCCCCACTTGAGGACGAACATGCCATCCGCGGTGAACTTCTGCACCCGGTGATTGAACGAGTCGACCACGTACATGAAGCCGGGAACGACGGCGACATCATAAGGATCTTTTAACTGTCCGTTTCCCGTTCCGTATCCGCCCCATTGAGCGAAATAGACGGGGGCCTGTCCCAGGGCCAATGCCGGATAGAAAACCAGCCCGAAAAAGAGCGTGAGGAACGCTCGGGGGAGTAGCCGGCGGGGGAGGGGGAGCAACGCTGCCAAGGCCATGCATCCTAATCCATTTCTGGCGCCCCGTGGAGAGTATACCCCCAATGCCTTGGATGTTGTATTGCCAACGTCATGCAGTCCGGTTGTGGCCCGCCCCGAAGCCGAGGCACACTAGCGGCATGGAGTCAGGCCCAGAGCCCGCGCTGCGACAGCTTTATCGGGCTCACTTCGGCGGCGAAGCACATCGCGTCGCGTCCCTTCATGGGGATGGGTCCAACCGGCGTTTGTTCCGGCTCCAAGGATCGGCGGGCACCGCGGTCGGCGTGTATGGCCCGGACGGGCTCGAGAACCGTGCCTTCCTCTCCTTCACCCGGACCTTTCGCGCCGACGGACTTCCGGTGCCCGAGATCTATGCCGAGGATGCCGCGACGGGCACCTATCTCGAAGAGGATCTGGGGGGCGCCACGTTGTTCGACGTCCTCGTGGCGGGCCGGCAAGGTTCTTCGCTCGCCCCAGCCGCGATCGCCATATATCGCGAGGCGCTTCGCCTCCTGCCGCGGTTCCAGATCGAGGCGGGGCGGAACATTGACTACAGCGTCTGCTACCCCCGCGCGAGCTTCGATCGTCAATCCATGCTCTGGGATTTGAATTACTTCAAGTACTACTTTCTCAAACTGGCCGGCATACCGTTCAGCGAACAGGCCCTGGAGGATGACTTCGAGCGCTTCGCCGCGCTTCTGCTCACCGCTCCACACGATCAATTCCTTTACCGCGACTTTCAGTCGCGAAACATCATGGTGCGCGACGGGAAACCGTGGTTCATCGACTATCAGGGCGGCCGTCGTGGCGCGCTCCAGTACGACGTGGCCTCGATCCTTCTTGATGCAAAGGCGGACCTTCCGTTCGAGCTCCGGAACATCCTGCTCGAAGAGTACTTGCAGGCCGCCGAGGCGGTGATGCCTCTGGATCGGAATGCATTCTTGACCCTGTACCCATACTTTGCCTACATCCGCATTTTCCAGGCGTTGGGTGCTTACGGCTTGCGAGGCTATTACGAGCGAAAGGTGCGGTTTCTGCAAAGCATTCCCTACGCAATCCGAAACCTCGAGCGTTTGTCGATTGAATCTCCGCTTCCCGCGGAGCTTCCCGCCTTGGGCGATGTGGTACGGCGTCTCGTCAACTCCTCGGCCCTCCGGCAGATCGGAAACGCACCGCTGGAGCTCACGGTGCGGGTATCGAGCTTTTCGTATCTCAACGGCGGCTTTCCTACGGATGAGTCCGGCCACGGCGGGGGATGGGTGTTCGACTGCCGGTTCCTGCCCAACCCGGGTCGTGAGGAACGGTTTGCCGCCATGACCGGACGCGATGCCGAAGTCGCCGCGTTCCTCGAGGCAGACCCCGCCGTGCGAGGGTTTCTGGAACGCGTGAGTGCGCTCATTGACGACGCGGTGGCGAATTACCGGAAGCGCAACTTCACCGATTTGAACGTCGCCTTCGGGTGCACGGGTGGCCGTCACCGCTCGGTGTATTGTGCGGAACGATTAGCCGAGCATCTGCGTAGCCATGGTGTGACGGCGGAACTGCGGCATCGCGAAATCGGTGAGGTAACGTGAGGGCGATGGTGTTCGCGGCCGGGGTGGGAAGCCGCCTCCGGCCTCTCACCGATCGCGTACCGAAGGCATTGGTCGAAGTGGGGGGCCGCTCGTTGCTCGAGCTTGTTCTGGAGCGGTTGATTCGTGCCGGTGTGGATTCCGCGGTGGTGAACGTTCACCACGAGCCGGATCAAATCGTGACGTTCTTGAACACAGGGCGGATCGGGATTCCAATTGCGGTGTCGCGGGAGACCGAACTTCTCGATACCGGAGGCGGGCTCAAGCATGCCGCGTCGCTTTTGGCCGGGGACAAACCCTTTTTCATTCACAACGTGGATGTGTTGAGCGGGATCGATCTTGAAGCCTTGTACAGAGACCACACGAAAAGCGGGGCTCTGGTAACGCTGGCCGTTCAGCCCCGAGCGACCGGACGCGCCCTTTTGTTCGACCCGGAGGGGCTCCTGACCGGATGGGAAGAAGGTCCGGGCGGCCGGCGTGATTGGGCAGGCCCGCCGCACTCCAATGTCGAGCGTTTGGCGTTCTGCGGGATTCATGTCGCGAGCCCGAGCCTTCTGTCACGGCTTTCCGAAAGCGGCGCGTTTCCCATTGTGAGCGCGTACCTGCGTCTCGCCGGCGAAGGCGCGATCATTCGTGCCTTTCGGGCGGACGGCGTCTTCTGGTCGGATGTTGGAAATGCCGAAAAGCTGGAGGCGGTTCGACGCCTGTCCGCCGTGGGCGGCCTGCCCGCATAACGAAATCAAATGAGTCTTCGTAGCCGCAGGGTGACCGTCTGGGTCGCCGATCCTCGCTTGAATTCGAACTCGACCGTGCTCCCGTCCTGCTGCGAGAGCGTGCGGAGGGCGGCAGGATCCATCGCGCTGGCCGGCTTGCCGTCGATGCGGGTCAGGATATCGCCGGCTTGAATCCCCGCCTCGGACGCGGGAGTGGCTGGGTTCACGAAACGCACCACGAAGCCGGCGGGCTCGCGGGTTACGGCGAGACCCGTCATGTCCGCTTCGAACGGCTTGTCGAATCCCTCACCGGGTTCGAAGGTCACCGTTTTGTTTGCGTAATCGAAGGTGACCCGGCAACGCCCCAATAGTTGCCCGCCGATATTGCCGATCGTGCCGGCGGCGCTGGAGCGTCCCGACGTGGAGTCGGGAATCATGACCACGGGCCGATTGAAGGTGAGATCACCAAGCCGGAGCGACACGCCCCGGCCAATGCGATTGCGCACCTCACCCCCTACCCCTCGCGATAAGGCCACCAGCGTGCGAGGGAAGGATTGCGCGAGCTGGCCGCGGGTTCCGTCATTCGGGGAGACAATGAGCGCGGCGTTGGATCCGGTATCGATGACGAAGCGCCCCTTGATTGGCGCTTGCCCGGGTAAGGTCAACTCGCCGGCAACATACGGATGATGATCGATGAAGGTCAACGGCAACTGCGTTCCCGTAGACAGGTGCGGCGCGTGCCCCTTCTCCCACACATCGATCATTGCGGCCGGATAATCGAAACGAACCACGCAGGCCTCGAACAGCTCCGATCCGAGCACGACCTCGAAGGGATGACGCCCATGCGTGGTGATGGCCCCCAAATCCGTGGTGTCGAATGTCCTGAACGAGGCCTTGAAACCGGCGAGCTCGAGCGTGACATTCGAGACCGTGCTGCCGGCCTGCACCCCGCCCGCTCCCGCCGCTTCATGAGAGCCATGCTCCTTGAGTCTCATGCGCTTGGCCAGGCCCGCGTCCATGACGCTCTGCGATGCGCCGGTGTCGATGACGACCCAAACCGAATCGGCCTCGTTCAGCCTGCCCCGGACCCAGACATGACCGCCTACCATTTCAAAAGGAATGCGGGCGTGGCCATCGCCTTCGATCTTCACGCTCGCGGCGAGAAGGGGAGAGGGGATGACGAAGAGCGCCAAGACGCCCAGTGTTGCTCGAAACATGGGGACCTCCTGGGCGAAGGGGGATCTGTATCCTACGATGCTTGGGATGCGAAGACGACTATTCAATTCCCCTAGGACTTTGAGGCGAAGGTTACGCCTGTGAAGGTTGCGGGAGAGGTTTGGGCACTCGGAGTTTTTCTCGCCGCCTCCCGAGACACCGTTGGCTTCCTATGCGTCTTGGTGGGGCTGGCTGCCCTTTTTTTAATTAGCCTGCTTGCCTACAAGCGGCAATTCAAATGGCTGAGCCTGGCCTCGCAGCTTGGAGCAGCTGTAATCCTCATCCTCTTTCGCGACACAAATTATTTGTGGGGCGATTCCAGGTTGTGGATATCGGCGCTCGAGCACCCGAACTGGGTGGCTCCCTCCGTGCATTCCCCCGGATATGGGTTAGTGGTTCAGGCCTTGAGCAACCTGCCAGGGGGACGGGAGAGTATGGTCCTGCTTTTGGCTCTCGTCTCTGTGCTTAGTGGACTAGGTGTTGTATTTATTCTCGCGGATGCCTTGGGCAAGAAATATGACGTGAGGCCGCTCATTCTTGCTTTCCTTATTTGCCAACCGTTGGGTTTCATTTTCTTCGGACACATTGAGCCCTACGCATTGACCGCGTTATTGACTTCGGTGGTCTTGGCAAGAAGCGGCAAGGACATTGCCCAGGGGAAACTTAGTGTTGCCGTTTGGGGTCTTTTGCTCCTGGCCAGCTTGAGTCATTTCAGCGCCTTATTGCTTATCCCGGCCTTGCTGAGTTGGCAGCTTGGTAAATGGACCGGGAAAAATGTGGCGTCCATTTACGTGGTGATGATGGTTGCCCTGGCGGTATGCATTTTCTCAATTCCAAACTTGAGACAACTGACTCTGATTGGGGGAACGCTGAGCGAATCCGGAAGGGTTAGTTATCTTGTCGACGTCTTGAACATTTGGGCACTTGCGCTGTGTCCTGGCCTACTCCTTTTCTTGCAAGTTCGAAGAGGTGCCTTGGCGGATGACTTTGGACGCACCTTGGCTTTGATTGTGACTACGTACGCATTGTTTCCTCTCCTGACGCGCTTTGAGCTTGGAGGGCTGAGGGACCTGGACTTGATGGGGAACCTTGGGGTGGCGTGGGCTCTTCTGTTGGCTATTGGCGTAGTCCGAACAACACGGCGATTGAGGTGGCCTTTGGCATTGACCGGCGGCCTGGGAATTATGGCCCTTAGCGGGATCGTTCTCACCACGAGAGGGACGAGCGGAGCTGAAGTCATGAGGCTGCAGTTAGAACGAGAAGTCATGTCCCCATCCGTGAGGGCGTACGGGTTTGAAACATTGGCGAGTTATGAGGAGGACCATGGCAACTTAGCGGGGGCGGAAGCCAACTTGCGCGAGGCGATCAAGGAGGTTCCGGGAAACCTGCGATTTTATGGCGCGCTTGGCGAAATTCAACTTGAAAGGGGGGATACCTCGGAAGCCATAGAGAGTTTATGGACGGCGATGAAGTCCGAACGGGCCTCGCGAACCGCTCCACTCCTGGGTGAGCTATTGGTCAGACAGGATCGTTTCACGGAGGGGGTGCCGGTTCTGACGGGGATGGGATCTAACCTGTATGAAGACCGAAGAGCTAGCGCGGCCTTATGTGTCGCCTATACGCGGCTTGGATCGGCCGATTCCTCTTTGACCATTGCGAAACGAAGGATAGAGCGGGATCCAAAGGATGCTCTGGCGTATTTCAATGCCGCAGCTGCGCTGACACGCTTGGGGAAAATCGAGGATGCGATCAAATATATGCGTGCTGCGGTAACCCTCGAACCCGACAACACGGCCTATCGTCAGCGGTTAATGCACTTGTTGGAGAGAGGATCCGGTGAAGCTAAATAGATTCAGTCGTAAGAGAGCGGGGTTATGTCCTTCCAAAGCATCCAGCTTGGCTTGAAGTTAACTGCTCCGTACTTGCTATAAAACGCGCGTGCGGTTGGATTGTCTGGAGCCACGTCAACGCACACGCGTTTCGCGTTCCGTTCCATGAACCAGGCGGCAAGGCGATAGAGAAGCTCTTCAGCAATTCCTGCGCCCCGGTGCTCGGGGATGACGTTGATCCACTGCAGCTCACCATCGCAATTGAAACGGGTGGTCAGATGGCCAGCGATGAAACCGACGATCGCGGTTTCGTCGGTTGCCACCAGCACGACTCGTGGCTCGAGGGCATGACGAGGATGCAGCTCTCCCGACATGTAACCCAGGATGCGATCGCGCCAGTACGTTTCGTCGCCCCATTCCGCGGCGCGGATGCGCGCCAATGCGGGGACATCGTCGGTCGTGGCTTCTCGGTAGATCATTCTCTCGGCCCCATTTCTTGACAGTACCTTAGGTGCGTGACAAACTGTCACGCCCTTTTATTGACAGGCATTGTGCGCCCGTAGCTCAGCTGGATAGAGCGCTTGCCTCCGGAGCAAGAGGTCACAGGTTCGAATCCTGTCGGGCGTACCAAGGTTATTGAGGTTGAGAAAGCGTGATTCAGGATGTTGAAGGTGGGTGGGTTTCTCCTTGCCTTGGCTCTCCTGCCAGGGACTTGTGTCGGGCAATCCGAAAGCCTGGAATGGCTCACCTCCGCTAGCGAATCGATAGGCATTTACCGTCTCCGTGATGTGCATGCACGCGCTACAGCTACGTATTTCGTTGATTTGCGTGGTGAACTGGAAAGATCAATTCGCGGTGATTGCCCGGATAGCGTGTGGATCTTAGAGCAACCTACCCATAGGGTCCCCTTTTTAATGGAACGAATTCTGGTGTTTCAGAATCAGAAATGGGATGGCCCTTATTTCGTCAATTTGACTCAAGCCGAAACGAGACTGTTTAACTGCGCAATAACAACGAAGTTTGATGTGCTGACACAAGAGGATTCCATCCTTGCCGTGGTGAAAGAGCGCATCAAGGTTTTAGAAAGAGAGGGCGCTGAGCCAGGGCATTACGAGAATGCCATATTGATGGGCGTGCCGGACAACTCGCCGGCGATGTTTAGTATTTGGGACATGCACGGGTGGTCACTTGCAGTCCCGGCAGATGAGTCATACAAATCCTTCTATTTGGACGCTGTTCAAAAGAAAAAGGGGAACTCACGAGTTATGGCGGCGTGCGTTCTTATGCACTGTTACCCGGAAGTCCCAATGGAGAAATACCTCGGGGAAATGCTGCGGGACACTTACGTGTCGTCCATTAACGAAGGCTTGCCGGACGAAAGACCATTCTTTCCGGCTCGTGAGTTTGCGTACGCTGAGCTGCGGCGAAGAGGGGTAAAGGTCAACCGCCCCGAGGGTTACGTTGGCACTCTTGGTTACGAGGATGAATCCTTCTGCTGCTCAGGGTATTTTTGGAACCGCCACCCTCGGGTGTTTTCGGGAAAGTAACGATTCCCGGTCCTGATAGTTGCCAGACCCCCCCCTGCCGGCTGAAACCAGCCGTTTTGCCCTTCCCATTTTTTCCTTTGCCGTTTCGTGCCGGTTGCCGATACCCCATCCGGGTCCCAGAACCAACAGGATCGAAACGAGAGCATGGAACACACCTATCGCACGCTCTGCCAAAAACTTCGCGATTTAACCGACCTGGATGAAGGCCGCCGGGATTTGGGAGGCATCCTGTCCCGTGCCGCCGAGCTGACGCGTGAATGCCTGGGGGTCCCCTACGCTTACGCCGCCGCGACCACCGAAACCGCCAAGTTGGCGGCCTTGTCGCAGCCCGATATCGCGGGGGAATCGCGTCCCGAGTCCTGGCCGCTGCCCGGCCGGCTCTGCCAGCTCATCATCCAGACCCGGCAATCGCGCGAGTGGACGAACGGCAATGGGGATGGTCCCAACGACGTCGATTTACTTGGCCGTCCTGCCCTGGCGACCTGGGCCGGATTTCCGATTCCGCAAACCGATCGCCCTTCCGGCGTCCTCGTCGTAGGGCTTGCCGAAGCGCGTGCGCTGCGGGAATGGGAACGGGAAATCATCCAACTCATCGCCGGTCACACGGCCATCGCGCTCGCCAACCTGCGCACATTCCAGCAAGTCGAATCGCTCTCCGTCACCGACGATCTTACGCGCGTGTACAACTACCGCTTCATGAAAGCGGCACTCCGCCGCGAAGTGGAACGGTCTTCACGTTTCGGTCAGGTGTTCTCGATTCTGATGCTGGACGTGGATCGGCTCAAGGAATTCAACGAGAAGCACGGCCACCTGGAAGGCAGCGATCTCTTGCGGCGACTCGCCGGCATCCTGTCTCGCAGCTCCCGGGCCATCGATCTCGTGGCGAAATACGGCGGAGACGAGTTTCTCATCATCCTGCCCCAGACGAATGTCGAGGGCGCGATCGTGATGGGACGCCGCATCTGCGCCGCCGTGGCCGAAACCGCATTTCCCTTCTGTCGCCCGGGCGACATCACGGTGTCGATCGGTGTGGCGAGTTTCCCGCAGCACGGGGCGAGCATGGAAACGCTCCTTGCCGCCGCCGACGAAACGCTGTTCGAAGCCAAGCGCGCGGGTCGCAACTGCGTGCTTGCCGCGAAGCAACCCGGCCAGGCGAACCGCATTCCCAAAGCGGCCTAACCGGCTTGGGGTGGCTCCGGCCCCGTCCGTGTGCTTCAATTTCCCGGATGGAACGACTGGCCGAGCTCCGTGACCAGTACTTGGTCGTCGTATCCTTTGCCTGGATTGCCCTCGTCATTGCGTTTGGCGAAGGCGCGCGACGTCTCACCCGAGCCTCTCCCGATCTGACCCGCAAGATCATTCACATCGGGGTTGGTTTCTGGGCGCTTCCCACCGCGCTGTATTTCCATTCCCCCTGGTGGGCGGCATGCTGTCCGCTCACTTTCGTCTTCTTGAACTGGCTCTCCTATCATTACCGGCTCATGCCGGTCATTGAAGTGGAAGGGCGGGGGAGTCCGGGCACGATTTATTTCCCGCTCGTGTTCGCGGGGCTCATTCTGCTCCTCTGGCCCCACGGGGCGCGTGCGGCGAGTGTGGCTGGACTTTACGCGATGGGTTTTGGTGATGCGGCGGCATCGATCGTTGGGCAGCGCTGGGGACGCCACCGGTATCGCATTGCCGGAGCGGACAAGAGCTGGGAGGGAAGCATTGCGTTTTTCATCGCCGCATTCGTCGCCATTTACCTGGGCACGCGGATCCTTTCGCCCCACACCTCAAACCTGCTCCCGTGCTTCGGCGCCGCATTGTTAGCCACGTTTGCGGAAGCGCCGGCCGGTCATGGTCTCGACAATCTCACCGTTCCCATCACCGCCGCAGTGGTCTACTGGGGATTGGAGTCCTTGGTCCCATGAAGGTGCTCGTGACCGGAGCGGCCGGATACTTGGGTGAGCACGTTGCAGCCGCACTCCGTGATCGCGGCCATATCGTGACCGCGCTCGTGCGCAGGCCGGAACAAGTGGCGCAACTCAATCGATTCAACGTTCGCTTGGTCCCGGGAGACCTAGAACGTCCCGAAACGTGGCCGGCCGCCCTGGAGGATCAGGACGCCGTCGTTACCACCGCAGGAACAGTTCAATCGTGGGGACTGCCTCATGACACCTTCCGTCGGGTGAACGTGGATGGAACGCTTGGTTTGGTGGAGCACGCGCGTGACGTGGGTATTCAAAAGATTCTCGTGACCAATTCGCTGTTTTCTTTGGGACCAACCCCGGCCGGAGCGGTTCTCGATGAATCGGCCGGGGATCGCTCCCGGTCATCGCTTCTTGAAGCCAATGCCTACGTCAGCACGAAACGCGAGCAAGCCGAGCGGGTTTGGAAACTGCAGGACGCCGGTCATCCAGTGATGCTCGTCTACCCATCCGTGCTCGTGGGTCCCGGACAACGTTCCCGCGGCAATCACACCGCCCGTGTTCTTTCCGATGTGGGGGCGAAGCGATTGCCGGGCCTCATTGGTGATGGCAATCAACAGTGGAATCTGGTGAGCGTGGAGGATGCGGCGCGTGGGCATGTCGATGTTCTGGAACGAGGGCAGTCAGGAGAGAGTTATTTTCTGGGGGGGGAGAACTGGACGGAGCGCGCGTTGATCGAGCATGCCGCGCGCTTCTTTGGAGTGCATGCACCGCTTCGCAAGCTGGGCCGCGCGCTGCCGCTTGCCGTCGCGACCGTGTACGAGCTGATTGCGCATCTCACGAGAGGCGAACCCCGGCTCACCCGCGGCGAGGTGAAGCTCTACGACGCCAACTGGGCCTACACGAGCGCAAAGGCGGAGCGGGAGGTGGGCTACGCGCATGAACCCTTGGAAGGGGTCATCGAACGCACGGTAGCGTGGCTTCGGAGTGACGGCCTGTGACTACCGAAATCCCGCTCTTTCGCATTGCGGTTGGACTCTTGATCAACATCATCATGGGTGTGGTGGCCTGGCGGGCGGGGGCAGTCCGGAAATCGGGGCTGGAGGTAGGCATCCTCCTGGGGACCTGCATCTTTGTCGGGGTGGGCTGGCAGGGGTTCATGATCCTCGTCACGTTTTTCGTGCTCGGAAGCGTGCTCACCCGCATGGGGTACGCGCAAAAACGAGAACTGGGAACGGCGGAAGAGCAGGAGGGCGCCCGCGGTGCGAGTCACGCCCTGGCCAACGCGGGATTTGCGACGGCGTTTGCGATTCTATACTGGTTCTTGCGCGACCCCGTGTGGCTGCTCGCCTTTGTGGCCGCGTTCGCCACGGCATCCATGGACACCGCCGGCTCCGAGTTGGGACCTTTGTTCAGCCGGCGCACCATATCCCTCAAGAACCTGAAGCCCGTCCCGCCCGGAACCGAAGGCGGCGTGTCCTTGGAGGGCACGGTCGCCGGAGTGGTAGCGGCCGGCTTCGTGGCGATCATTGCCGCGTTTTTATTTCTCATTCCCATGACGCACGTGGGCCTGGTCATTGCCGGAGCATTGGCGGGAAATCTATATGAAGGTATGCTGGGTGCGCGCCGTCTTCTGTCGCATGCATGGTTGAACGCCACCAACACACTGGTTGGGGCGGGTTTTGCAGTGTTTCTGGCCGTACTCTTTTTTTGACGAACATCGCGAATCTCTGTAGAATGTAACGCCTTCAATTTCACAACCTTTCGGGGGTTTTTTCGTGTTGATCGAGAAGCTAAGGAATCGCTCCGCCCATTTGGGCGTGGTCGGTCTTGGGTACGTGGGACTCCCTCTGGCCATGGAGTATGCGCGGGCCGGGTTCAAGATCACCGGGTTCGACGTGGTGGCCAGCGTCGTCGAGGCCCTCAACCAGGGTAAATCGCATGTGCGCGACGTGCCCTCGAGCGTGCTTCAGGAAGCGGTGAGTTCCGGGCGTTTTCGGGCCACCACCGATTTCACGGAGCTGGCCAACGTCGATACCGTCAACATTTGCGTTCCCACGCCGCTTCGAAAGACCAAGGACCCGGACGTCTCCTACATCGTGTCCGCGGTCGAGGAGATCGCCAAATACCTGCACAAGGACACGCTCGTCATTCTGGAAAGCACGACCTATCCGGGCACAACTGAAGAGCTCATCCTCCCCATGCTCGAGGCGACCGGCCTCAAGGTGGGGGAGGACTTTTTTCTCGCCTTCTCGCCGGAGCGCGTGGATCCTGGCAATCCCACCTTCAACACCCACAACATTCCCAAGGTGGTGGGTGGCGTCACGCCGGCTTGCACCGAGACCGCCCAGCACCTTTATCGCGCCACCCTCGACAACGTGGTTCCGGTCTCATCCACGCGGGTCGCGGAGATGGTCAAGCTGCTCGAGAACACGTTTCGCAGCGTGAA
>Ga0068861_100000808_pt1 | contig 18893 bp, 9 predicted proteins | sample KBSSwiS42_FD_66593 | JGI IMG/M metagenome (GOLD analysis project Ga0068861, IMG submission 66593) | Switchgrass rhizosphere microbial communities from Kellogg Biological Station, Michigan, USA - KBS Switchgrass S4-2 | ecosystem: Host-associated > Plants > Roots > Rhizosphere > Soil ...
TCGCCGATTCGGTCGGCGCGCTGCGGCCGTTTCTCACGTGGCGCGTCGGGCTCGCGCGTGAGGACGCCGATGCGGTGCAATCGGTGCGCGACGCATTCGCGCAGCTCGACGCGGCCAACCTTCGGTCGATTGCGATGTCGAGCCTGTTCGACGCGATTGCCGTACAGGACGGTGAGCGTGCGCTGCGCATCCGTCGCACGCTCGCGACGCGGTCGACGGACGTGCTCGACGCGCTGCTGTCGCAGCACAGCTTTGCGCTCAATCAGGGGCGGCCGGTTCTCGCGCTGGACATTACCGAGCAGCTGCAGGAGCTGCAGCCCGGAACGCGTGCGCACCTTCGGCTACGCGTCCTCGACGCGCTGTATGCGGCCGGCGACAGTGCCGCGGCTGAGCGCGCGGCAACGGAGCTGGCGCGTTTCGCTGACGCGCGCGTTGCGCCGACGGCGGACGCGCAAGCGGTGCAGCTCGCGGATCTCTGCGTGCTGGAACAGTGGCGTCTCGCGCACGGCGACCGTCGTGCGGCGACGCGCGTGGTGGCACGTCTCCGCGCGGCGGGGTCGCTGCTCGTGTCGGTCCCGGTCGCGGCACCGCCGCTCGCGTGCGCGGAGCTCTTGTCCGGGATGCGCGCGGTCGCGGCAAACGAGCCGACTGCACTCACGCAGGTCCGGCAGCTCGACTCGCTGATGTTCACGGGTCCGGCCGTGAGCGATGTCAGCACGTATGCGCATCTCGTGGTCGCACGCCTGTACGAGCGACTCGGCGAGCCGGGTCGAGCGCTCGCCGCGATCCGACGCCGCGCGTACATGAGCAGCTGGCCGCGTTATCTGGCGACGGCGCGCCGCGAGGAGGGCCGCCTCGCGCTCGCGTTCGGGGACACCGTCGGCGCGGTTGCCTCGTATCGCGGGTATCTGGCGCTTCGAGCCGAGGCGGAGCCAGCGGCGGCTGGCGGGGATGCGGCGATTCGGCGGCTGCTGGCTGGTGTTGCTCGCCACTGACAGTGGTGAGTCGGTCATCAGTCGAAAAAGTCGCCAGTCGCAGTCGCGAGGGGGCAGTCCCGAGTCCTGAGTAGTGAGTACTGAGTACTACCTCGACTGTCATCCCGAGGAGCGACAGCGACGAGGGATCTCGTCGGCGATGCTCGTAGCCGGCTCACGAGAGACACCGGCTAGATCCCTCGTCGCCTCAGGCTCCTCGGGATGACATCGACCCACGTCAGCACTGCCTCCGCAGCACTCCTACTGGATCACTCATACTGGTTGCTCGCGACTGATGACTGACTGCCCACTGTGAGTCTGCCGTACGATACTCGTTAGGCGGCCACGCCGCCGGCTGGCGTGGCGTCCGAGCGGGCCCGTGTGTCGCGGAACCGCGGCCAAACCGGCAGTTCCCGAGAGCTGCGGCCTGAGACGTGCCTTATATGGTGGGGCTGGGCTGTACGCTTCACCACGATAAGGAGACACATCCATGGCACTTGAATCCCTTCAGGATCTCTATCTCGAACAACTGCGTGACTTACACAGCGCAGAGCGCCAGATCATCGAAGCGCTGCCGAAGATGATCAAGCAGACGAGTCACCCGGAGCTGCGCCAGGCATTCGAGCTGCACCTGCGGCAAACGGAGGAACAGCTCCGTCGGCTCGAGCAGATCGGGAAGAAGTCCGGGCAGAAGCTCACAGGCCACAAATGCAAGGGCATGGCAGGGTTGCTCGAAGAAGGCGCGGAGCTGATGAAGGAACGCGCCGACTCCGACGTGCTCGATGCCGCGCTCATCTCCGCAGCGCAGCGGGTCGAGCATTACGAGATGGCGGGCTACGGCTGCGCGCGCACGTACGCGCGGCTCCTCGGGCTCGAAGACGACGCACAGATCCTGCAGCGCACGCTCGATGAAGAGGGGAAGACCGATCATCTCCTCACCTCGCTCGCCGAGCGAGTCGTCAACGTCGACGCGCTCACGGGCAGTGCCAAGGACATCGGATAACGGCAAAGGAACGGATCGGACTGATCGCTCCGGGAGAATTCCGGTCGCGAAACCGCAACGAGCCGTGACGAAAAGGGGAACACCCTCGGGAAACCAAAGCTTCCCGAGAGTGTTCCCCTCTTCTTCATGATTTGACCGGCGGGTGGAGGTTCACCGTTCCACGAACGATCCGCCCGATCCGTTCCTTTGCTGTTTATCGTGTCCCCCTTTCGTCGTTGATGCCTGCCCAGCGCAGGTTCAGAACACGAACACCGCCCGCAGCACCGCGATCTTGGCCCCGCCGCTGATCGCCCACTAACCAGGAGCCCCGCCTAACGGTGGGGCTCCTGTATTTCGTGACCGCTGGTCAGGTATCGTGGGTGACGAAATGGCGTTTGTCCCCTCCGGCCCACTCGCTCAACACCGGGCGCGGGTGTAGCGTAAATGCGGCAGCATCCGGTCGCGCCTGGCTCTCCCCTGCGCGACAACCCGTCGGCCATCCAGCACCTCCGATGCAATGCGTTTTTCCTTCGTCAGCGGTCTCCTCCTGTCCACGAGTCTCACATCCGTCGCCGTCGCTCAGCGAGCGTCTGCGCGCGACACGGTCACCACACTTCCCGGGGTCACCGTGTCGGCCACGCGGAATCCGTCGTCCATTCTGACGACGCCGCTCGCCATCACGAAGCTGAATGCCCCGGAGCTGCGGTCGGTGAGCGGATTCGGGCTCGATGAGGCGCTCTCGCGCGTGCCGGGCGTCATCGCGCAGTCCCGGTACGGCACGAGCGACATCCGGCTCATGATTCGAGGCTACGGCGCCCGAGGCGCCGGCGACCGGTCGAATTCGGGAACCTCGCGCGGAGTCCGCGTGCTGCTGGACGGGTTTCCGGAGACAGAGCCCGATGGACGCACGGCACTCGACCAGCTCGACCTGGCGACGGCGGAAGCGGTCGAGGTCATTCGGTCGAACGCGTCGTCGCTGTGGGGAAACGCGGCGGGCGGCGTCGTGAACGTCATCACCGTGCCGAGCATGACGGTGCCGTCGTACGAGGTGCAGCCGATCTATGGCGGTTTCGGACTCGCGCGGTTTGCCGCGCGGACCTCGATGCCGATCGGAAACGGAACGGGCGTCGTCTACGCCAACTTCACCAACACGTCGTTCGACGGCTGGCGCGATCACTCCGACGCGAGACGCGCGCTCGTGAACGGCGGCGCGGTCGGCCAGGTCGGCGACAGAACGCGGCTCGGTCTCTTCCTCACCGCCGCGAACAATCTCATGCACGTGCCCGGTCCCCTGACACAGGCCCAGGTGGACGCGGACCCCGACCAGGCGAACCCCACGTATCTGCAGCGCGACGAGCGCCGCTACAACCGCGTCGGCCGGCTCGGCGTCAGCGTCGATCACGAGGTCAGCTCGACGCTCTCGCTGTCGTCGATGGTGTACGTGAGCCCGAAGTACCTGCAGCGCTCCGAGCGGAATACGTACCGCGACTTCACGCGGTATCACGTCGGCGGGAACGTGGCCGCGCGGAAGTCGCTCGCCGTGGGCGGCACACAGTCGGTGCTGACGCTCGGCATGGATGAAGCCTATCAGGATGGGGCGATCCTGTTCTACACATTGTCGTCGACGGGCGGCCGCGGCACGACGCTGACGGACAACAAGGGTGAGGGCGCGAACAACCTCGGCGTCTTCCTCCAGGACGAGCTCAGCGTCAACGATCGCCTAACGCTGCTGCTCGGCGCCCGGTACGACAACGTGGCGTATAGCTACCGGAGCTTCCTCCCGGCGCCGCCCGTGAAGTCGGATCGACGCGATTTCTCGCGCGTGTCGCCGAAGCTCGGGGTGAACTGGCTGGTGAACCCGACGCACAGCCTGTACGCGAACATCGGCGGCGGCATCGAGGTGCCGGCGGGCAACGAGACCGATCCGACGCCGGGCGCCCCGCCGGCGCTGCTCAACCCGCTGCTCGACGCCATCCGCTCGACGACATACGAGGTCGGCGTCAAGTCGATGCCGCAGCTGCGCGCCGGGACCTTCTCCCTCGGATACGACGTCGCGCTGTATGACATCGAGATCACGAACGAGATCGTACCGTACAACGGCGGCCGCTACTACCTGACGGCAGCGAAGGCGCGCCGTCAGGGCGCCGAGGTGGGGTTGAACGCCGTGTCCCGCATCGGCGTGTTTGGGAACGCCGCGCTCACGTTCTCGAACAACAAGTACCGGGACTACGTGGTCGACTCCGCCGTGATCTTTCCGAACGATCCGACGAAGATCGGCAAGACCGCCGACTACAGCGACAACAAGGTCGTCGGAGTGCCGTCGACGCTGGCGAACATCGAGCTGGGCACCGAGGTGCCAGGCTTTCGCGCACTGCGACTCAAGGCGGGCGTCGAGCACTCGGGCAAATACTTCGCGGACGACGCGAATCGCGTCGACGTGCCGACGTACACGATCCTGAACCTGACGGCGGAGCTGCGTGACCCGATCATGATCGCCGGGAACTTCGGCGTGCGCGGTTTCGTCTCGGTGAAGAACCTCACGGACAAGCAGTACATCGGCTCGGCGTTCCTGAATCCGGATCTCGTGGGCGGAGTCCCGGCGGCATTCGAGCCGGGGATGCCGCAGGCGGTCACTGTTTCGTTGTCGGTGGGGCGACTCCGGTAGGGAGACGGGAAGCGGGAAGCGGGAAGCGGGTGAAAAGCGGACCCTCGGGACGCAGCTCTCACAGAGAGAGGCATCCCGAGGGTTCGTCGCTTCCCCGCTTCCCCCTTCCCGTCTCCCGCTTCCCGTTCTAGAAAAGGTACCGCAACCCGAGCTGCACCTGGTACGGGTCTCCGCGCTTGCGAAGCACGCCCACGCTCTCGTTCACCGTGTAGCGATATCGGCGCGTCGCCTGATCGAACCCGACGACGTTCAGCAGCGGAAGCTGCTGCGTCGTCGGGTTGCTCGCCGAGATGCCCTGCGGCAGCAGGTACTGCCCGCCCCATCGAGAGCTCAGCAGGTTCGCGAAGTTGTACACGTCCACGATCAGCTCCGCGGCCTGATTCCCCAGCGTCGCGAACCGCCTGGACGCGCGGACATCCACGCGATGCGTCCACGGCGCAGCTCCCCCGTTCCGATCCGCTATCCGACCCAGGTTCGCGCGAATGTAGTCGCGCGCGAAGCTGTGGTTGTTCGCGAGCAGCCGCCGCATCGCCGCCGCGATGTCGGGCGGCGTGGCGGGATCATCGGGATCGAACACGAACGCGAGATCGTTGCTCGCGTAGTCGTCCCCGTTGATGTCGCCGTTCACCGTGAGCGAAAACGGCCGTCCCGACGCGCCGACGTAGCGTGCGCCAAGCGTCACGCCGAAGCCGACCGGGAGATCGGCGTACGCCGCCACCTTGTGACGGAAGTCGAAGTCTGTCGGGCCCCACGAGCCGGAGAGATCGCGTGGATCGCTCTTCACCGGCGTGAGCAGCGATGCCGTGCGCGCGATGCAGCAGCTGAACGTCGAGTTGTCGCGCGATCGATGGTACGTGTACGACGTGTGCGCCTGCCCGCCGCGTGGCAGCGCGATCGTCCCATCCACGATTGCTGACCGCGAGCGAGCACGCCCGGTGGAAACGAGCTCCAGCACGTGCGTGAACTCGGGATACTTGTACGCGAACCGCGCGGTCGTCCGGCCGGTGGACGGAATCGTGCTCGCGGCAACGAACACCGACCGCCCCTGTTCGTTGTCGAGCGTGAAGGCGGGATCGTCACGCAGATTCCGATCGAAGTACTGGTAGTTGCGTCGCGTCTCGGACGCGAGCAGCGTCCCCGAGACCGCGAGCCGGTCCGTCAGCCGTCGCGAGTACGACACGCTCCCCTTCCAGGTGACCGGCGCCCGGAAGTCGGCGCCCATGAGGTTCACATACGCGGGCGCCGTCACGTTAGCGGGCACACCCGGCACCGCTGCGACGTTGGACCGATACGCTAAGAAATCCGGCCGCGGCACCGCTACACTGGTCAGTGACAGATCGGCGAGCTGCGTCCCGTCGAAGAACAGGTTGTTCGCCTGCAGGTAGTAGTGCGGCTGCGCCGTGAACGCGCCGGCCCCGAGCCGCACGACGTCTCGTCCATCGCCCCTCGGGTCGATCGTGATCTGCGCGCGAGGCTGGAGGGCCGACCAGTCCGTCGGCGTGTTGTCCGTTCGCAGGCCCAGGCGCTGCTCCACGAGCGGGTTTCGGTCAGCCGCCGTCAGGAAGCTCGTGACGTCATAGCGCAGGCCGAGCGTCGCCACCACCGCCGCATTCGGCCGCCAGTCCGTCTGCGCAAAGGCGCCCGCGTCGAGCACGTACTGGTGCGCGTACGGCGCGGCGCCGCGGGGGACCTGTCGCGTGTACCGCGACGACACGAGGTTGTCGAACGCACCTAACGAATCGAACTCGAACAGGCCGCCCTCATCCGTGGGGATGAACGTTCGGAGATACGTGAGCGAGTTGTCGACGCCGGCGGTGATGAGCTGCGATCCACGCTGCCAGTACAGCGTGTTCACGAGCTGATACTGCCGCTCGCCGGAGCGCTCCGGCGCGAGCCGGTTGCCGCCGAACTGGAGGCGGACATCACCGGTCGTGCCGTCCGGCAGCTGCGAGCGAACACGCACGAAGCCGCGCGGGATGTCCGTGTTCGGCGTGAGCGACCGATCAGCCAGCGAGAACCCGAGCTTGAGCTCGTTCTGCACGGCCGGCGTGAGGGTCGAGCGCAGCGACACCAGCGTCTGGTTGTCGACGGACTTGCTGCTCGACCGCGACTCGATCACGGCGAGCACCTGGTCACCTACTCCGTCGTTAGGCCCGTCCGACGTGCTGAGGTTGTTCCGCAGCGTCAGCTGATGCGCCTCGCCGAGGCGCCAGTCGAGTCGCGCGAACGCGGTATTCGCGACGGGACGCCGGCTGAAGATGCCGACGGGCGGCGAGCTGGCGCTCCCGCCATACTTCCGCGTCAGAATCTCGAGGAACCGGGTCAGCGAGTCCTTCGCGATCTGCGCGTCGATCTCGTCGCGCGGTGTGCGAAGATCCGCAATGGCCAGTGGCACGCTCGACTGCTGGCGGTCGAACGCCAGGAAGAAGTGGCTGCGATCCCGCACGATGGGCCCGCCGACGCTCCCGCCAAGCTGCCAGACGTCCGATCGACGCAGCTCACGACCGCGCCCGAGAAAGTCGCGCGGTCCGGAGAGCGCGTCGTTGCGGGTGTAGGTGAAGATGCTGCCCGCGAGCTGATTCGTGCCGGACCGCGTCACGGCGCTGATCGCCCCGCCGCCGAGCCGGCCCTGCGTGACGTCGTAGACGTTCGTCACGACCTCGAACTCGCGAATCGCCTCCATCGAGATCGTGTACGGCCCGCGTCCGAGCTCGCCGCCGCGCAACATGTTCCGCGCCTGCAGCCCGTCGATGCGCACGTCGGTCGATGTCGCTCGAGCACCCCCGATGGAAAACTCGGCGCCCATGGTCGGCGCGAGCGCCGCCAGATCCGTGAAATTGCGCCCGACGGCGGGCAGGTTGCTCATCGCCCGCGCGCCGATGCGCGTACTGCCGCCGAGCCGCTGAGCCGAAGCGGCGCCCGTATCGGCACGAACGATCACGGAGACGAGCTCCGTGGCGCGCTCCGTGAGCGCGAAGTCCACGTGGAGCCGAGCGCCTAACGTGAGACGATAGCCGGCCTTCGTGACGGCGTCGTACCCGAGCCGGCGCGCGGTCACCTCGTACGGTCCGCCGAGGGGCAGCTGGGCCAACACGTACCGGCCGGCGGCGTTGGAGTGCGTCGCCGTCGTGAACCCCGTCGATGTGTTGCGCACGGTGACGATCGCGTCCGCCACCGGGGCCCCACCGCCGGATTGCACTCGCCCATCGATGGACGCATCGGTGCCCTGCGCGGACGCGCGACCGACCGGCGCGAGGGTAATCGTCAGCGCGACGAGCGATAGCGAGCGACGGATACTCGCTTGTGGACCACGCAGACGGCGTTCGAATAACATGCGACCGACTCCCGATTCCAGGAACGTTAGTCGCCATATCTTATCGTCTGACGGCCTGTTGGGAAGCTTTGGGGAACGTAAGGGAACGGCCAGCGTCCGCCTCAGCGATCCGAGACCTTTCCTACCATCACCTCGGTCGACTTGATCACGGCCAGCACCTCGTCCCCCTTCGCCAGGCCGAGCCGTTGTGCCGACGACCGCGTGATGATCGCAACCAGGTTCTGGTCCCCGATCGTGATGACGACCTCCGCCATCACGCCATCGGCGCGAATCTCTGCGATGCGCCCGCGTAACTGGTTCCGAGCGCTGATCTCGATGGCCGTAGACAGATCCATCCCGGCAGCCCGCTTCGTCGCGCGCGAACGGCCGCCCACAAGCTCGTTCCGCCGGAACAGCCATTTTCGACCGTAGCGCACAGCCGGCAGCTTGCCTTCACGGGCGAGCCGCTGGACGCGCTTGACGTGCATCCGGAGCAGCGCGGCGGCTTCCTGCGCGGTAATGAGATCGTCCACGGGGGTCGAGTCCCTAGCCAATGCCGGCGCGCTGCTTCGCCCGGGCGATGATGGCCGCCATGACGTCGCGATGGCCGGTGAACGTATCGTCCACCACCTGCAGCGTCGGAATGGCGTTAGGCGAGAGCGACAGCGTCTCGGGGTTGAAGCGCTGAAACCCGGCTTCGTGCACGCCGCTCGAGCCCCGTCCCGGTGCCGGCGCGCTCAGGTGCTGGAAGAAGCGCGAATACTTCTGCCAGCGCGCGCCGCCGCCCGCGTGGTACATGGGGATGAAGCCGTGAAGCGCGTCGTACGGCATCTCGCCGACACACGCGACCTTCGGATACTTCTCCCGCAGATCCATGACGAGCCGGCGCGTGCCCTCGTGCATGTCGCCGGTCGTACTGTTCACGTGCCCGCCGATGATGTCCAGGAAGTACGCGTCCACGCCGTACCGCTCGATGGCGTCCGCGATGCGGCCGGTGACGTGATTGCGCCAGGAGTCGGCGCCGAGGTTCATGTAGGTGAGCCAGCCGTCCTGATGGCGGTCGTTGTTCCAGTCCACCCAGTTCAGGTCGTAGCGGTCACCGTCGATCTTGTACGTCGATCCGCTCTGAATGCGCGACCAGGATTCCTGCTTTCTGTTGGCGGAGTTCGCGCCGAACATCGGCATCATCCGGAAGCCGAGCTTCTGCCCCTCGCTGATGAGTCGCCTGAAGCCGGCCTCGCCGCCCATGCGCGCGGGCGCGACGTAGTTCGGGTAATCCCAGTAATAGCGGCCATCCCACGCCGAGATGAAGGCCAGCACACGGGCCGCGGGGATCTGCGTGGCGATCCAGCGGAGGATTTCCAGCATGCGGGCGTAGTCGTTGAACATGAAGCCCGTGTAGTGCATGCCGTGCAGCGTCGTGACCAGCGCGACGTTCCGCATCCATGGCTGCACATCGGATCGCGTATCCCATTGGGGCAGCGCGTAGGCCCGCTCCACGTGCGCCATGTGCGGCGCCACCGCTCCATCCAGCGACGTCGCTCGGCCCACCCGCCACGTCGGCACGACGACGCGCCGGTCGTTGCGCCACGCGTCGTGCTCGTAGACGGCCTCGACGCGATACGCGCGCTCGCCGGGCTGGAAGTGGAAGCGCTTCGGGCGCACGCGCTCGTCGAGCGACGAGAGGTACCAGAAGTCCTGGTCGCTGGCCTGCACGACGGCGAGCGCGGTCGTCATGCCGTTCGCGGCACCGGGGCCGTGAAGATCGCCAGCGCCGAACGTGTAGCCGCCTAACGTTTCGTTGTCGCGCGTCTCGAACGGCGCCCCGCCGGCAAGCGAGATGTTGCCGCGCGGGACGTCGCGGATGATCGTGGTGACGGTCTTGACCGGCCGTTGCATCTCGACCACGGCACCCCATTCGACCGTCGAGCCATTGCGGCGGAACGTCGCGACGAGCGAGCCGGGCGCCTTCTCCTGTCCCCCGGCCCAGACGAACCCGGTGCAGGTGATGCGCAGCGTGTCCCCGGTGTCGGCGGCGGTCGTGCGCGATGCGTCGAGGCCGTACGTATTCTCGTCGGTGAAGACGAGGAACCCGAACCGCAGTCCCCCGAATGCGACGGACGGCTCGGGAAAGTCAAAGCTGAACTTCATGAACGCGTGTCCACGCGGCGGCACGAACACGTCGCTCGTGGACGTGAGCGGCAGTACCTCGGCCGCTTTCGCCACGGAGCCGGCGTCAGGTGCGGCGAGGGGCGCGATCACTCCCGCCGCATCCGCGGTGCCAGAAACGATGCTCGCGGCACCGACAACCCCGACGACCTTGAGCCAGTCGCGTCGCGAGATTTCTGAAGTAGGTACGACGTCCCGAGGGGTTTCCGTCTCCCGTCTGCCGTCTCCCGTCTCCCGCGTGCTCATGCGCGGTCGACGTTCCAGTACACCACATAGCGCTCATCGAACAACCGGTAGAGCGGCACGAGCGTGTGGCTTGTCGGCTGACCGACCGTGCGGAACTCCAGTGTCTTCCCGGCCACGGGGGCCACCCAGCTCGCGACGTCGTCAGACGACGCCCGGATCCCCGGCGTCGATGGAGGCGAGGGATCCTTGAACTCCGGCACCATCCTCGGCTTCGTCGGCTCGGCGCGACGATTCTCGGGCGTGATGCCCGCCGTACCGAGCCGCCCGACGAGCACGAGCGGCCCGTACATCACGGCCTGCACGGAGCTGTCGTCAGGCATCGGGTGCGCGTGCAGCTGCATTGGAAGACGAACCTCGAGCCGCTCGCCGTCGCGCCACGTGCGGTCGAGCAGGAGGTAGCTGCCCGGCCCGGCGAACGCGTCGATCGTGCGCCCGTCGAGCCTGGCCGAGCCACCTCCGGTGACCCAGTACGGAACGCGAACGCGAAGCGCCATACGCGCCGGCTTCGCCACGCGGACGGTCAGCGCCGTGGTGTCGCTCTCCGGGAAGCGCGTCTCCTGCACGAGACGAACGCCCCTCTCTTTCCACGTCACTTCGGACGGGACGAACAGGTTCACCCAGATCCCGTCGTCGTCGTGGAAGTACACGCTGTCGGCCAGCTTGGAGAAGTTCTCGACGCCGGAGCCGTGACAGCACCAGAATCCGGCGTTAGGCGCGCCGAACAGCTTCCAGTAGCCGGCCGCGAGCGGCGTGTAGTACGCCTTCTCGCCGTCGGCCGGATGTTGGGTGGGCAGAATCCCGTTGAAGTACGCGCGCTCGTAGAAGTCCGCGTAGCGCGCCTCCGGATTCCAGCCGAAGAGCGTGCGCGTCAGCTTCAGCATGTTGTACGTGACGCACGTCTCCTGCGACTCGGGTCCGATCGCCTTCGCCAGCTGCCCCGGCTCCCCCTCCCATTGCTCGCCGTTCGACGTGCCGCCGGTCGCGTATGAGCGCATGCCGGTGACATCGTCCCAGAAGAACGTCGCGATCGCGCGCGACCGCTCCTCTCCCGTCCGCTCGTAGCGACGCGCCGCACCCAACACCTTCGGGATGTTCGTGTTCGCGTGCACACCCTTGAGCTCGTCGCGACCCACGGCCAGCGGGCCCAGGATCTTCTCGTGATCGAAGCGGTGCGCGAGCTCGGCCCACTGGGGGTGGTTCGTGACGCCCGCGAGCTCGTACAGGATGTCGTTCATCCCGCCATACTCGACGCCGAGCATGCGCTGCCACTGCTCGTCCGGCACGGGCTGCGCGTAGTCGCGAACCCAGGACGCCATGCCCTTCACCATGTCCAACGCCTGCGCGTTGTTCGCGAGCGTCCAGTTGTCGAGCAGGCCGGCCATGATCTTGTGATACGTGTAGAATGGCGCCCACACGCGCTGGCCCGCCTTGAGGCGATCGAACAACTCGGTTGGAAACGCGCTCAGATATCCGTAGCCGTGCTTCGCCTGACACTTCCCGAGCTCGGAAACCATCAGTGCGCCGCGCGCCTTCACCGCGGCGTCGCCGGTCTGGGCCCACATCAGCGCGCACGCCGACAGATAGTGGCCGGTGAAATGCCCTCGCAGCTCGTTCACGGGGGACTCCCACCCGCCTAACGGTCCCGCAGACGACGGCAGTCCGGCGGTGATGCGAAAGGTGTGGAGCAGCCGATCCGGCTCGAGGGCCATCATGAACTTCCGGTTCGTCTCGAGGCCCGTCAGCTGCACACCGGGTCGGAGGCGAACGTCGTGGAGGTCGAACGGGCGGGCCTTGATGCGCGGCGCCGTGGCGCCGTGGCCGAGCCATCGCTCGTGGTCGGCCGCGAGCGCGCGTCGCGCGGGCAGCCCGAGCGCGAGGGCGGCAAGCGAGGCCGCGCCGAGGAAGTCGCGGCGGTTGACATCGCGCGTCATGTGGGGTGCTCTCTCTTCGGGTGGCGTTCCTTTATATAGCGCTCGCCAGGGGCGTGGACCATATGGACCGACCTGTCATTCCGAGCTCGGACAAATGAGGCCGGCTCGGAATGGCAACGGGGATCGTTACGGCGCCGGCAGTAGCGGCGGCACATCGGCGCCGCTCCCATGCGACGGCGAGCCTTGCAGCAATCGCGTCAGCATCGACCGCCCTGCCGTGGTGGCGTAGCGCTCGTTCGAGCCCAGCGAGCGACCAGCCGATCTGCCGAAAGGCGCGGAGAGCCGGCATGCGGGAGAACGGCCCGTTTTTCCGCTGAAATGGTGGGCCGCCGGCACGCCACGACTCGCGGGCGCCGCCGCGACCCGGCTCTCACACGAGGTTCAGCTCATGCTCGCTTGCTTCAACGTCGCAATGCGCAGCCGTCGCTTCCGATGGTCCGTCGCGTATGCACTGGTGTCGATCGGCGTCGGCGCCTTACCGCTTGGCGCACAATCGCCCACCCTACTTCCGCCCCCGCTCACGGCAACGTTAGGCAGCTGCCGCTTGTCGACCGGGGCCGTCATTATCCCGTGTCAGGTCGCGTATCGCACGTACGGCCGGCTCTCACCGGCGCGCGACAATGTCGTGCTGATTCCGACGTTCTTCGGCGGCCGGTCCGAGGACCACCTGTTCATGCTCGGTACGTACGTCGACACGAGCCGCCATCATGTCGTGATCGTCGATGCGCTCGCCGACGGCTACTCGGCGTCGCCTTCGACGACGTCCGCTGGGCGTTCGGCGTTCGATGGCGTGACGGTCGGCGATATGGTCGATGTTCAGCATCGGTTCCTCACGGAGCACCTCGGAGTCCGCGGCGTTCGCGCGGTGGTCGGGATCTCGATGGGTGGATTCCAGGCGCTGGAGTGGGCCGTCCGGTACCCGACGTTCATGGATGCCGCGGTGCCCATCGTGGCGACTCCTCGCCCGACGGCCTACGATCGCCTCATCTTCGACACGTGGCGCCGGTCGGCCGAGGCACTGGATGTCGCCTCGGTGGACGCCGATTCCGCCTGGATGCAGGCGAGCCGGCTCGAGTCGCTGTTCATGCGGACGCCGCGACTCGTGAACGACTCCTCGCATGCCGTGCTCTCCCGTACGGTCCACGACATGGCGGCGGCCTACCGCACCGCGTCGTGGTCGTTGGCTGATTACGCCGCACAGCTTCGGGCAATCGCGTCGCACGACGTGTCGGCACGGTTTGGCGGGGACATGGCCCGCGCCGCGGCGGCCGTTCGGACGCGGCTGCTGCTCGTCTGGTCTCCCGACGACATCCTCGTCGACTCGCGACCGACGGCGGCTTTCGCGCGGCTCGCGCGTGCGGACACGCTCGCGGTACCAAGCCCCTGCGGACACGCGGTGTTCTGGTGCGAACCGCAACGGATCGGGCGAGCGGTTCGGGCCTTCATCGACCGGTCGCCCGCGGTTGCCACCTCGAGGGCGGCGGCTGCGGCCGGACCGGATCGCGCGCGCCCCTAGGTTCCCGCCCGCCGGCACCGGCCAAGCGGCAATGGAGTGCGGTTGCCGTCCCCGCGACCGCACTCCATCGTTGCCGACTCGTCGCCTGAACGCACCTCCGTTCGCCGCATGTCCGGCGCAACGTGGTGCGAACCCGCGCCCCACCGGGCGCCACGCTTCTGACTCGAATCCAGCCTCGGATGCAGCTCCCCCGTCGCGTTGCCGCGCTCGCTCCACTCGCCGCGTTTGTCGTTGCCGTCGCCTGTTCCGGACGCGACGTCGTCGCCCCTCCAACGACGCTCACGCCCCACCACGACGTCTCGATCACCGCGGTGCCGAGCGTCTACATCAGCGAGCTGCATTACGACAACGTCGGTACCGATGCCAACGAGGCCATCGAGATCAATGCCCCTGCCGGCACGGACCTCACGAACTGGCAGGTCGTGCTGTACAACGGCAGCGGCGGCGCGAGCTACAACACACGCACGCTGAGCGGCACCGTGCCGGCGACGTGCGACACGCGCGGCGTCATCGTCCTCACGTATCCACAGGACGGTATCCAGAACGGCAGTCCCGATGGCATCGCGCTCGTGAATGCCGCTGGGATAGTCGTCGAGTTCCTGTCGTATGAGGGCTCGTTCACCGCCGTGGGCGGCCCGGCGAACGGGCTCGTCGGTGTCGACATCGGCGTGCTGGAGAACGGTGCGCCACTCGGTCAGTCGCTGCAGCGCAGTGGCGCCGATGTCTGGAGTGGTCCGGTCGCGAACACGTTCGGCGCATGTAACACAGGTGGACAGCCGCCCGCGGTCGTCGCGAGCGTCACGGTGGCGCCATCGACCGCCACGGTTACGTCGGGCGGGACGCAGACGTTCACGGCGACGGCGTTCGACGCCGCGAACCAGCCGATCACCGGCGTGACGTTCACCTGGTCGAGCAGCGCGACGTCCGTCGCGACGGTGAGCGGGACGGGCGTGGCGACGGGCGTCGCGGCCGGCGATGCGACAATCACCGCCACCGCGCCTAACGCCGTGGCCGGTTCGGCGTCCCTGCACGTCGATGCGCCGACCACCCCCGGGCTCCCAGCGGTTCGGTTCAGCGAGCTGCACTACGACAACTTCGGCACCGACGCTGGCGAGGCCATCGAAGTCGAAGGGCCGGCGGGAACGTCGCTCACGGGGTGGAGCATCGTGCTCTACAACGGCAATGGCGGCCTGCAATACAACACGCAGCCCCTGAGCGGTACCATCGCGGAGTCGTGCAGCGGCCGAGGCGTCGTGTTCGTGACGTATCCGCAGGATGGGATCCAGAACGGAAGCCCTGACGGCATGGCGCTCGTGAACGCGACCGGCGAGGTCGTCGAGTTCCTCTCGTACGAGGGCACATTCGCGGCGACCGACGGGCCGGCGGCCGGGAAGACGGCGACCGACATCGGCGCGTCGGAGTCGTCGTCGCCAATTGGCCAGTCGCTGCAGCGCACGGCAGCTGGGGCGTGGCTCGCGCCGGCAACGTCGACGTTCGGCGCCTGCAACGGGTCGGGCGGAGGAACGCCTGGCGGCAACGTCATCACGTTCACGGGACGGACGCCAAGCGATCCCGCGCTGCCCGTCGGATTCCAGGATCAGATCTTCGCGACCGTGCGAGACCCATCGGGCGCCACGATCGTTACGACGGTAACGTGGACGTCCGAGACGCCGGCCGTTGCGAGCATCGACCAGAACGGCGTCTTCACCGCACTGACCGCCGGGACCGCGACCTTCCGCGCGACAGCCGCCGACGGCCTAACGACGGGCACGTACGTCCTGCCCACACGCATCGCCGTCGCGAGCACGACTGCGCAATACGCCGGGAACGCGGAGTTCGGCGAACCGGCCGACGGCAACCCGAGCGACGACTTCATCGTCCGGCACCCGGAGTACACGGCGTCGTACAACCCGACGCGCAACACGCCGAACTGGGTGAGCTACGACCTCGATGCCACGCACTTCGGCGCCGAGGATCGCTGCGACTGCTTCACGTTCGATCCCGCGCTGCCGGCGTCGTTCACACGCTACACCACCGCGGACTACACGGGTGCGGGCGCCATTGCCGGCTTCGGCATCGACCGCGGTCATCTCGCGCGCTCGTTCGACCGCACATCGGCAAGTCTCGACAACGCGTTCACGTTCTACTTCACGAACATCGTCCCGCAGGCAGCGGACCTCAATCAGGGTCCCTGGGCCATCTTCGAAAACGTCCTCGGCGACCTCGCTCGGCTCCAGAACAAGGAGGTCTACATCATCGCCGGCGTGGCCGGGAACCGGGGCACGGTGAAGAACGAGGGGAAGATCGTCATCCCGGCATTCACGTGGAAAGTCGCTGTCGTCATGCCGCGCAACCAGGGGCTCGCGAACATCGATGACGCGAGCGACCTGGAAGTCATCGCGGTGAACATGCCTAACGAACCCGGCGTGCGGAACGTGAGCTGGGAGACGTACAAGACGACGGTGGATGCGGTCGAGGCGCTGAGCGGCTACGACCTGCTGGCGCTGCTCCGCGACGACATCGAAGCGCAGGTCGAGAGTGGGACCAGGCCGCCCGTCGCGGTGGTCAATGGGCCGTTCACCGGTCAGGAGGGCTCGTCCGTGTCGATGAGTGCCGCCGGTTCGACGGACCCGGACGGCGATGCGCTGACGTACCTGTGGAGCTTCGGCGACGGCGGCACGGCGACCGGCCTCTCGGTGTCGCACACGTACGTGCAGGACGGCAGCTACACGGTCAGGCTCATCGTGCGCGACAGCCGCGGTCTCGAGGACACGGTCACGACGACCGCGGCCATCACCAACGTCGCGCCGGTGATCGCCGCCTTCGGCGGCGCGACGCTGCTGCCGGGTGAGACGTACACGGGGTCAGGCTCCTTCACGGATCCGGGCGCCGATGCATGGACGGCGACGGTCGACTACGGCGATGGAACAGGGGCCGGCGCGCTCGTGCTCTCGGGCAAGACGTTCTCGCTCTCACACACGTACGCGGCAGCCGGCACGTTCACCGTGACGGTGCGCGTGAGCGACGACGACGCCACCGCCAGTCGGACGACAACGGTGACGGTGCTCACGCCGGCTCAGGCGGCAGCGGGCGCCATCGCCCTCGTGGACGCGCTCGCGGCGACGGGAAAGATCAGCGCCGGCAATGCCAACTCGCTGACGTCGAAGCTCGACGGAGCCATCAAGGCGCTCGAGCGCGGCAACATGAGCGCCGCGTCAGGCAAGCTCGGCGCCCTGCTCAACGAGATCGAGGCGATGGTTCGCTCCGGGCGTGTGACGGCGGACGACATCTCGGCGCTGCAGTCGCTCGTGACGCGGCTGCGCGAGTCGATCTCGGCCTAGTTGTCATTCCGAGCGGAGCGCCGCAGGGCTAGCGTGTCATTCCGAGCGGAGCGCCGTAAGGCGCGGAGGCGAGGAATCGCCGTCGTCCCGAACGAGGGGTCAGCCCTCTACCGGGATGATTGCGATTCCTCGCCTCCGCGCCTTCGGCGCTCCGCTCGGAATGACGGCCCGGTGTAGTCACACGGATGTCAGAGGTTTAGCTTGGGAATGATGATCCTCCGCGCCCGCAACCTGTTCCTGGCCTGGCTCGCCTACGGCGCCCTGCAGCTCGCGCTGCTGGGTGTCCCGGGGGCTGCCACAAAGCCGGGAATCGAGAGCCGGGGCGCTCGATCGCAGACCGAGTCCCAATCGGTCTCGCTCGGCAAGCGTGTCCTTCCGCCGGACCTGAGCCACCGCCGCACACCGACGACGCCATTCGCGCCGTCGGTGCACCTGCGCCTCGACCTGCCCACCGGGGTGGGTCGAGAGGCGGTGGTCGCACACGATCGTCAGCCGCATGCCGGCGATCCGATCGTCCTCCCGCCCGCTCGCGCTCCGCCCACGCTCTCCTGAGCCGCCGCGCCATTCGGCGCGCCCACTCACAACGCTGCCGGTCTCCACCTAACGCCGCTCGCACCCGCGACGCGGCGAGGCCGGCGCATCGCTGTCCGCCTCGGCGGACGAGAGAGCGTTCACATGAACTCGATCAAGTGGCGGGCGATCACCATCGCCGCCCTCATCGTGGCGAGCGTCTTCGCGCTCATGCCACGTAGCGTCAAGCAGCGCGTCTACGACTCACGAACAGGTCAGATGCGCGACACGACCATCCGCCGCGTTCCCATCAAGATGGGACTCGACCTCCGCGGCGGCGTGCACCTCGCGCTCGAGGTCGATCAGTCCCGCGGCGTCATCGCCGATTGTGCCGACGCCATCCGCCGCGCCGAGCGCGTGGTGCGCACGCGCATCGACGAGTTCGGAACGACCGAGCCGGTCGTGCAGATCACCGGCAACTGCCGGCTCGTCGTCGAGCTGCCGGGCGAGACGGACCCGGCGCGCGCCAAATCCATCGTCGAGCGAACGGCGTTCCTCGAGTTCCGGATCACCGACGCGAAGGAGCAGTTCCGTCTCGCGCTTCCGTCCATCGACGGGGCACTGCGGCGCGCCGGAATCACGGCGCCCGGAGCCGAAGGGCAGGCATCACGCGACGTCGTCTCCGGATTGCTGCGCGCAGACAGCGCGACCGCCTCCGCCGACACGACGGTCTCCGGCGCCAGTCCCGGCATCCTGTCGATGCTGCTGACGCCGGGGCGAGTGCCGGGCGAGTTCTACGTCGCCGACGAGCAGGCGACGGAAGTCGAACGACTGATCGCACTCCCCGAGGTTCAGCAGCGCATTCCGCGCGGGCTCGAGCTCCGGTGGGGCACGGTCATCTCGGAGCCGGGCGTGCCGAAGCTCCGGCCCCTCTACGCCGTGCAGTCACGCGCGATCATCACTGGCGAGGAGTTGCAGAAGGCCGTCGCCGGTCGCGACCTGATGAGCAACGCGTCGGAGGTGCAGTTCGAGCTCACGCGACCCGGTGGGCGCAAGTTCAGCGACGCGACGGGCCGCAACATCGGCAACCATCTCGCCATCCTGCTGGATGGCCGAGTGCAGGGGCAGCCGCCCGTGATCCAGGATCGCATCGGCACGAACGGGCGCATCGAGCTCGCCGGCAAATCGCTGGAGGAAGCGAACGATCTCGCGCTGGTGCTCCGAGCGGGCGCGCTGCCGGCGCCGC
>Ga0068861_100000812_pt1 | contig 18862 bp, 15 predicted proteins | sample KBSSwiS42_FD_66593 | JGI IMG/M metagenome (GOLD analysis project Ga0068861, IMG submission 66593) | Switchgrass rhizosphere microbial communities from Kellogg Biological Station, Michigan, USA - KBS Switchgrass S4-2 | ecosystem: Host-associated > Plants > Roots > Rhizosphere > Soil ...
TCGCTATTAGTTGCGACGTAGACCTGGACGTGTGATGGGTCCAGGGTGTCGTCGATGGTGTCAGTCGAACTGCCTTGCTGGGTTCCCGGCCTTAAGCTGATGTAGCGCCGGTGACCTTCCGGAACCCAGGAATATTCGAGGCAACCTGGTCCCTTGTATTTATCACGCCAGAATACCATTGTGATCTGCTTGGACATGTTGTTATCTCCTTTTTGCATGGAGGGCAAACGCAGTATCGGCGCGCGTTTGCGTCGCAGAGTTCATTTAGTAATGTGAGAAGCTAGCTTTTCATTTCATAGCAGGGACCCAAAACTCAAGACACGTGCGCTTTTCGCGCTTTTTGGCTCACTAGCGAGTGTGGCATCTCAGGGTAGACGTCGTTGGGCGCGCCGATCCGTTCGATCTTGCCGTTGCGAAGGACCGCCAGCCGATGGCCCACGGTGAATGCGTCTTCGAGGTTGTGAGTGACGTAAATCACGATCAGTTCCGACTCCGCTTGCAATCGCAAAAGGTCTTCGTGCAGCCGGCTGCGAATCTCCGTATCGAGCGCCGAAAATGGTTCGTCCATAAGCAACACGCGCGGCTGCATCGCCAAAGCTCGTGCGACGGCGACGCGCTGCTGTTGCCCACCTGACAATTCATGCGGATAACGGTTCGCCAACTCCGTCAGTCGCATTCGCTCGAGTAACGCTTCAGCGCGTTCTCGTGCTCGCGGTTGGCGCCAGATTGGATATGAAACGTTATCCAAGGCCGTGAGGTGTGGGAAGAGAGCATACTGTTGAAAGACGTAACCAACGTGGCGCTTGCGTGCGGGAAGATTAACTGCTGGCGGTTTGCCGGGCGATCCTGAGCGAAAGAAGACTGTGCCGTCCAAACTGATCTCGCCGGCGTCGGGTGTCATCAGACCAGCAATCGCATTCAGCGTTTGCGTTTTGCCGGCTCCTGATGGTCCAAACAGCACGAGTATCTCCGCGCCAACCTCAATCTCCACAGAGAGGTTGAAAGTTGCGAGACGCTTTTCAATATTCAGTTTAAGACGTAGCGGTTTCATCGATCAGGAAATCAGGCGAGCGGCGCCTTTCGTCTATCGAGCGGACGTTCGAGCTGTCGCACGCACCATAAGCCAACAAAGGCTACCGCCGTCATCACAACGACCATCATTTGCGCCTGGTCATACCGGCGCGCTTGCACTGCATCGTAAATCGCAAGCGGAAGCGTTTGAGTCTGTCCGGGAATATTGCCCGCTACCATTAACGTTGCGCCAAACTCACCAAGCGCTCTCGCCGCGCCCAAAATCAAGCCGGCAATAACGCCACGCCGCGCGAGAGGCAGTGTCACGCGCCATAGTATTTCCAACTCAGAAGACCCAAGGGTTCGTGCAGCGTTTTCGAGCACCTGATCCACGTTGGCGATCGCGGCGCGTGCTGATTGGACCATCAACGGCAAACCAATCACGGCGGAAGCAATCGCAGCCGCCGGCCATCGAAAAAGCAGATTAACGTGGAACCATTCAACAATCGGACTGCCGCGCCCCAATGTAAGCAACAAAAAATATCCAATGACGCTCGGTGGCAGCACCAGCGGCAGAAAGATGATTGTCTCAATGATGATCTGACCGCGAATTCGAAAGCGCGCCAACAGGACGCCCAGGATCAGTCCGATCACAAAGAGAATGATCGTCGCCACGATGGTCACTTGCAGTGACAACATCAGCGCCTGCCAATTCATCTCAACGGCTCCTCGCCGGGCAATATGAAGCCATATTTCCTCATTACCGAACGTCCCTGCGGCGAGTTGATGAACGTCGCGAAACGCCGCGCTTCAGCCTCATGGCGCGTGCCTCTAATCACGGCCAAAGCCTGGTTGAGTGGCTGGTGCAGTTGCTCCGAAATCAACACCCATCGCCCTTTGCTGTTTACGCTGAGTGACAAGGCGACAATCGCGGCATCGACGTTTCCGGTCTCAGCGTATTGAAGCGTCTGGCTTATGTTCTCACCAAAGACTAATCGAGGAGAGACGCGCTCCCAAATGCCCGCTGACTGCAATGCCTGCCGAGCCGCCTCACCATATGGCGCGTGTTCGGGATTGGCTATCGCAATGCGCCGTACTTCTGGTTTCGCCAGGTCCTCAACGCGTTCCAGCTTTAGCGGGCTATCACTACGTGTCCAAAGCGTGATGCGCCCTTGCGCGTACAATGCCTTGGTATCCGGCAGTATGAGATCCTGCCGTTCAAGTTGATCCACAAAACTGACATTCGCAGCAGCGAGAAGATCGACCGGCGCGCCCTGCTCGATTTGCTGCGTAAGCTGTCCAGTCGAGCCGAAGTTGAATGTCACCTGAATTCCGGTCTCGTTAGTAAAAAGTCTTCCCAGTTCTTCAAACGCCGGCGTGAGGTCCGCAGCGGCCGACACCGTCAACGTTACCGGCAAATCTGCAACTGAAGGTGAGGATCGACACGCCGTCGAAAGTGTTACGGCAACAATTAGCGCCAGTGCGCGGTAAACCATAATCATCAGAAACTAAACTTAGCGCCAAATTGAAAAACTCGCGGGTCCCCCGCGGACGTAATCGATCCGAATCCCGCGGCGCCAACGACTGTATTTGGAGCGCCGAGCGGCGGCGTGTTCGTCACGTTAAAAGCTTCGGCGCGCAACTCGATGTTTGTCGTCTCGCCAAAATAGATCCGCTTGATTAAGACGAGATCGGCATTACGGTAATCCGGTCCGCGTACCGGATTGCGTGAACTGTCGCCTAACGTGAACTGCGGCGCGATCGCAAACGCTGAAGTATTGAAGAATCTCGCAGTCGTGCGTTCGGACGACGGCAGGTTCGGATTGGCGATGCGATTCGGTCTTTGGGTACCAAAGCCGGCGAACGCATTAAAGTTTGTCACTTGCGTCACAGCGAGCGGCAGTCCCGATTGCAGTGTTATCACACCGGCGAACTCAAGGTCGTTAACGATTGCGCCGGCGACGCCGCGTGGGTTGAAGCGTTTTCCTTTTCCGAACGGCAACTCGTAGGTAAAGCTCGCCACGAACACATTCGGCATATCGCCGTTTGAAAGATCTCGCTCCAGCCGGCGATTGAAGCTATCCGCTACAGGAAAGTTTGCGATAGGCCCGGTAAGGATGGACGCGTCGAAAACTGACGACGCTTCATCGATGAGCTTCGAACGCGTGTAACTGACAAGAAAAGAGATCCCACGCGAGAACCGTTGTTCCAATTTGGTTTGCAGCGCGTTGTAGTTCGTGTTTCCTACGTTATTACGATAAAGACTGACGGCCGTAAATCTGGGGAAAGGTTTGAGTAGTTGGGCCAACGGTATGGTCGGATCTCCAAGACTCGACGATCGAGGGATCTGACCAAAGAACGGATTCGGAACTCGTGTCAACAGTGCGGAACCAAGCGCGAGTTGACTCGGAGTGAGTTGGTTGATGCTCGTGTCAGGGATGCCGATGTGCGTGATCTTCGATCCTGCATACGCCACTTCAAGCACCATGTTTTTAGTCAGTTGACGTTGAACTGCGAAGTTCCACTGTTGCGCGTATCCACTGCCGAGGGTTGCGTCAACGGAGAATACGCCTTGACCCAAACCAGCATCGGGCGTTAGTGGAATCGGCGCCACCGTCGGTCCATTTGAAAGCACGAACGCCGGCGTGATGTTATCCAGCGTACGCTGCGTCACAGTCTGAACAAAAGGGAACTGTGGCGTAGTAAATGGAGTTGTGATTCCCGCCATTTCGATCCAGATCACACCGTAACCCGCGCGCATCACCGTGTTGTCGTTCAAGCGATACGCAATACCCAGACGTGGACCAAAATCGAGCTTGTGCAAGCGGCGCGCTGATTCGCTAAAACCGTTCTGGCCTAAATAATCCAGTTTTTGAGCTTGCAGATTGAAAACTGCACCCTGATTGTCCGCTTCAGTGGAAGGGAAGTTGAGCGTATAGCGCAAGCCCGCGTTGATCGTCAATCGCGGCGTAGCCTTGAAGTCATCCTGCACAAAATATTCCTGCACGTGAGCGCGTGGACGCACGACGTTTTCCTGAATGTCGATTGAGAAGTTTTGCACCTGTCCGAGGAGAAAGCTTGCGAGAGCATTACCGGTGAAGCTCGAGAGCGCCGAGCCGATCGTCGGAAGCGCCTGGGAGTTTGTGAATAGCGTGTTGAAGCTGAAATTTCCGGTGGGTGATGGTGGTTGAATAACGTCAAGCCGCTCCCAGCGGAAGTCGAGGCCAAACTTGATGGAGTGTCTCCCGTGCTGAGTTGAGATAGCGTCGAAGATCTGCGTCACGTCAGTGCGGAAGTCTGACGCGGTGTTTGCAGTCGAGCCGATTTGTTGAAGACCGGCAATCGCAAAGGTGGGCAACGTGTTTTCGAAGGCGCCGTTAGTGGGTATGCCCGGGATTTGTAAGCTGTCGGAAGGAGAGCCGTCGAGTTGCGTGGCCTTTCGCTCGACCTTTCGTCTCGTGTAACCGGCGCGAAGTTCGTTCAACAGACGCGGATTGAAAACGTGTAAGTGGTTAACAACGAGCGACTGCGCTTTCGTGTCGGTTGGTCCTGTCACGCCGCTCGCTATGGTCCCGCTGCCGTCAGGCAAGGGTGTCACGGGTGTGGTGACATCCTTTGCGTAGGAGAAGCGACCGTAAAGTTGGTCGTCGGATGAGATGCGATGATCGAGCCGAATATCAAACTGGTCCTGGTTGCTGGGCTCATTGTCGATCAACGTAAAGTTATTAGCGGCGCCACTCGAGGTTGGTAGCGGATATCGTTGTAACAAGCGTGCCGCCGCCGCGTCGAAGGTGTTTGTCGGGATCATGTTGCCCGCGTAAGCACGATGATCCGAAGGGCGAAAGATTTGGCCGGCGCGCGCCTGAATGGTGTTGCCGTTGGTGTCGATAACGTTGACCGGATTCGCGGTCACGGTCGTGCTGATTGAACCGTTCGCTTGAAAAAACAACGGGGCGCCAAGACTCGACGAAAAGTTACCTTGCCGCTGCGCCGAAGTGGGCACTGTTGAAATGCGTGCTCGTGCAATCAATTGGCGCGTGCCTTGATAGTCTCCAAAAAAGAAAGTTTTGTTCTCAACAATTGGTCCACCGATCACAAAGCCGAACTGATTGCGCCGAAACACTGGCTTGTTCGGGTTTGCGGCAGTTGCCGGTGCAAATAGATTGCGTGCGTTAAAGGCTTCATTTCTCACGAACTCAAAAGCTGTTCCGTGAAAATTGTTGGTTCCTGACTTCGTAGTTAGGTTAACGACGCCGCCGTTAAAGCGGCCAAACTCGGCCGGTGGACTGTTGACCTCGACCTTGAACTCCTGCACGGACTCAATCACCGGAAAGAAAGCGACCTGTCCGGGCTCCGGCTGGAGCACTGAAATCCCATCGAACAAATACTCATTGGTGCGCGGGCGTCCGCCGTTGATCCGAGGGAACGATGGACCAGCGGTCGTAGGAGGAGGTTGAGCGACTCCGGCCGACAAGCTGACGAGCGAAAGGAAGTTGCGTCCATTGAGAGGTAAATCGACGATCTTGCGGTTGCTCACGATCTGGCCCAGGCTACCGCTTTCCGTTCGCAACGGTGAAGCGTCCTCGACGATCGAAACGCTCTCGCTTAATTGTCCCGCCTCGAGCGTAATGTCGAGGCGTGCTCTTTCCCCGGTGGCGAGTTGGACGCCGGCCTGTAGATAACGCTTGAAGCCCGGAGCCTCGACTGTAACGGTGTAATTGCCGGGCTTGAGATTAGTGATCGTGAAAGTGCCGCTGTCGCCGACGCTTGCGGTGAAGGCCTGCTTCGTTGATATCTCCGTAACGCGTATCTCTCCTTGCGGGACCAGCGCGCCGCGTTGGTCGCGAACTACTCCTGTGATCTCCGATCTTCCGGCCTGCGCGCGCACCGCCGGAGTTCCTGGTAGAACAGCAAACAACAGCAAGATAGAAAGACATCTCATGAGATGAGGCATGACGTGCTCCCAAACGTGACTTGTTTATTGCTAAAACTGACGGCGAGGCTCAGCCTTTTATGACCATTACTTCGGTGGCTTTGATCAGAGCGTAAACTGAGCTGCCTTTTCTTAAGCCGAGTGCTCTGGTTGCATCGCTGGTAATGATCGAAGTAATTGATTGCCCTCCCACGTCGATCGTTACCTGCACCAGCAAACCTTCGTAACGAACTTCGGTGACAACACCGCGCAGCTTGTTGCGCCCGCTAATCGCGTCGATGCCAATTGGTTTTTCGCGACGCGTTTTCGAGCGAGCGGCTCCGGAGATTCGTTCAATCTCGCTACGAGCAACACGATGATGACCACCGACAGTTTTGACCGAATGAACTTTGCCTTTGTAGATCCATTGCTTCAGGGTCGGATAGCTGACCCCTGCAATGCGGGCCGCCTCAGCCGGCTTCAATAACTCTTCCATGGAAGCCCTCTATACATTTGTAGACGACTTTAGTCAAACAATATGTGTTATCGCTATACGATTTAATACGATTCTTCTTTTCTCGCTATCGTGACGGCGGTCTGAAGACGACGGTGAGTTGGGGGCGATCGGTCGCTGTAGTGGCTTCACTGCTGTGAAAACGTTTAGCAGTCTGAGATTGTGATTCGTCGCCTATGAGTATCCAACCAAAATTGCTCTTGGGTGAGTTCACCCATGACTGTACATCTGCAACAAGTGTGCGTGTGGACGCCCAGGTATAGGAGCCTTTGCCATTCACATCAGTTTTCGCACTCGAGACTTTTACGTAGTCGCCGCCCGGACGGGACCAAAGTTGGTTTGGATAGGCGCTATGAATCCACGTCGGATCGCCAGCCTCCGCTTGTGCGCCTCGACCGCTGTCTCCGACCGAAGTGCCTTCCTTCCAGGATCGTGTGACTCGGTACAGGTTTATAGTCGAGGGTTTCTGGCCGGCGCTCTGTATGACACTCATGGTCAGCGTAACCGAAAGAATTCGGGAACGTCGCGGAATCGCGGTAAGGTCAAACGCTATTAGACCTCTTCTTTTCTGAATGGGCTCCGAGCTCGGATCCTCGGGTTGTCCGGTTCGACCTACGAAGATACTTGCACCCTTCGAGCTTCCTCCCAGTCCTTTTGAACTCTCGATGAGGGTGGCGTCTTTGGAAGGTTGTAATGTTTTCGTTTGTTCGTTGGCAGTCTTGCGTTGGACGGGTACGGCCGTTATGGTCCATGCGAGTAAGGCGACAAGCAAAAATGCAAATAAGCGGCTCATAGGATTGTTCTAATTTTACACAACTTCGACGTTCTGCATCATCCCCAAGTCGGAGTGCAGCAGGATGTGGCAATGAAGGACGAATCGGCCCGGATAATCGAGAAAGCGCGACCTGATCTTGATGCTTCGATCCGTTGGCAGGCTCACCGTGTCCTGCCACGGCCAGTCTTCAGGCGCCACGCCGGCACGCATCACTTGAAAGTGGTTTGTATGAATGTGAAACGGATGTTCCGCCCCGGTTTCATTCACTATCTCCCATTCCTCCGCGGTGCCCAACTTCACAGTGTGGTCCACGCGATCAAGGTCGTACGGCTTACCGTCGATCAAGAACGCGTTCCTGAGTAGTTCGTCGGTTCTTTGGGCGGAACAGAGTTTCGCGTCTCTGTAGTTCCTGCACACATCACCGCGAGCTTGATCGGGACAGATCTGAAATCTAATGACGCGGCGTTTCACAATCTCACTGTCAGCGACTGGTTTCAGAAACGGTGGCAGCGATCGCAGCGTCGCCGGCAAAGGCGTGTTGAGTGCTCTGCCGGTGCTTTCAATCCACGCCAGCACTTGATCTCGCGCCTGGCCTTGAAAGCGACGCTTGAACATTCTGTATTTTCCCGGTTGGCGTAAGCGCACGAGAAAATCGACGCGTCCCGCCGGAGGTAACACGTACGAGGTTCGTAGCAGCCTTCGCCGCAGGGGATAACCATCGATCGCCGTCACCATAAATTGCTGTCGTCGATTTCTGCTGTCGAGTACTTGCAGATCCATGTAGCCGCCAGGTGTTGCGGTCGCATTGATGAAGCGCCACCGTTGTACCTCGCCGGGCCGCAAGCTAAGTGTCGGTTGAAATTTTCCGTTTACAGTGTAAGGACCATGCGGATGTTCGCAGGAGTAAAGTGATTCGGCGCCTGTTCCCATCAACTCCTGCACGAGCCAAACCAGGTCGCTCGCTTCAGAAACCAGCTTCTCTTCATCCGGCTCTTCGATGATCAATGCGCCGGCCATGCCGTTCATTGTTTGTAGACCTGTAGAGCCGTGCACGTGTGCGTGGTACCAAAATGTTCCGGCCGGATGCTTCTTCGGTAATTGAAAAGAGTACTGATATTCCGTTTGCGGTTGAATACGCAAAAACACGTCGTCGGAAGGAGCCTGAGGGGAAACGTGCAGCCCGTGCGTGTGAATGTTGGTGGTGTTAAAGCAATGTGGTTGATTAGCGTGATCCTTGTCGCAAGGTTCGCCTGTTTCGGGAAGATCGTTCGACAGTCTTAGTCTCAACTCTTCACCGGCGCGAAGTCTCAATGTTGGACCAGGAACGGCTCCGTTATAACAACGTGTGTTCTTGAGTTGCGCGCCGCCAGGAATGGGCACGTCTGCCTGGACCACGCGCAGGTGAGTTTCCAGCTTACCGTTCCTGGACGCTTGGACAGGTGGTTGACCAAAAGGCTCGGAAGTTTCAGTTGCCGCGGTTGGTTTTCGTAATAACAACGCACCGACAGCAGTCATCCCGGTAGTCAGAAAACGGCGCCGGGTTAATTTGGACATGACTACAAGAGTAGCCGCAAAGAAGCACAAAAGGTACGAGAACCTTTTAAGTCACTCGTGCCTCTTGTGCCTTTTTGTGGCGAAAAAGAATCGACAGCCGCGGAGAGCCGCGGCTGTCGACGTACAAGGATCTATCTGGTGGGAGGTACGTCTCCGGGACACCTGCTGGTTCGTCTGATGCAATCCGCGGCCGCCGGCGGATAAGTGTGTACGGGCGTGGATGGTCCGACACCGGCGCCGTTTAGCTTAACGTTGATCATCATTCCCACGTCCTCGTGTACAAGAATGTGGCAGTGAGTGACGTATTCGCCATCGTAAATCAAGAAGCGGCTGCGTATCTTCAACTGGGTCGTCGGTGGCGGGCCAGAGGCCGGTGCGTTAGCTCCCGGCAGCCCAACAGTATCCCAGAAGGGCCAGGTGCATGGATCCGCTGGATTCATTCGCCTCAAATTGAACCGCTGAAGATCTTCGTCCGAAACTTCAAAGTCGAACGAAACGCCGAGAATCTGGAACGGATTGAGGTGAACGTGGAACGGATGTGTATTTGATTGAGGCGGAGGATCAACGCCTTGAACAATGGGCACCTCGTTGTTGAGCGTCCACTCCTCCGCTGTATTCAGCGCTACCTGTACGCCGGGGTTGTTAGGGTCGTAGGGAGCACCGTCGATTTGAAACTTGCTTCTCACTGGAGGCGGTGGATTCGGTGAGTTGAACCTGAGGTTCTGGAATCTGATTGGCTCGAGCCGGACCTTATCCGCTTTCCAAATTGGGTTCAAGTAAGCAGGCTTATTACCTGGAATCCTGGTCGGTATCGGGTCCGGAATATCCATGGAATCCTGAACGTCGATGTACGCCAACACCTGTTGCCCGGAAGCATTCGTGAAATTCGTTGAGTCCGGGTCAGTCACACTCTCAAGCGGATATTTATCCTTATAGAGCGTGTAGTGTCCTGGCGTGTCAAGCCTGATCAAAAAATCGGCGCGACTGCCCAGGCCCATCAGGTGATAACGTACTGGTTGCGGATTGATGCCATAGAAGGAGAGTCCGTCGATGGCCATCAGATACATTATTTCACCCTTAGGGATAGGGTTGGGAACGGTGGGAGTGCATTGGTCGGTCTTGACGAGCTTGAGAGTCATCAACGCGCCTGGCGTCACGCCGGAATTGATGAAACGCCAGCGCATCAACTGACCCTTTCTCGCTTTTAACGTCGGCCGGCAAAGTCCATTTACGAAGAACGTTGTCGCTGGCGGAGTTCCTCCCCCACCGGGAAGAGTACCGTAGATAGGCGGAAAACTAGGCCACGGGTTGGTCGGTGTTGGAGGTGGGTTTACGAGTATTTCCTGCAACAAGAAGACCATGTCCAGATCGTCTCGGACTATTCTCGCCGGGCCGGGAGGTTCGCGAATAATGATCCCACCGGCCATGCCGCCTGAAACCTGGTAGGCCGAAGCTCCGTGGAGGTGAGAGTGGTACCAATTCGTGCCGGGTGCATGCATATCCGGTAGAACTACCTCGTAGTAGTTGCTTTGTTTGGGATAGATGTCTACCAGAACGTCATCCGAGGAAGATACCAATTGGTTCGGGGCGGTAATCGAGATCGGGCCACAATGCCGCACAATTTGTCCCTGCGCGTTTTTGATGAGACTGCATGGAGACACCTGAAGACCATGAAAGTGCAGATTTGTATGCTGAAAGCAGGCTGGTTGCGTTGGATCTCCATGGTGCCCGCCGGGGCAATTGTCGTTGGTCCCAAACACGGGCATTTCATTGAGGTGGTTATTGAGCGTAATCCTTATCGTCGATCCCGGCTGGTCGAGGTACAACGTTGGGCCCGGTAGTGCTCCGTTAAAGACCGGTTGCCAACCTGTCGCTGTCGTGCCGGCGCAGGTATACGACCACTCGAGCTTCTGGGCGGTCAGCGTGGTGGTGAGGACTTTGCCGTACGCAGGGACCGGCTTGGGCTCATGGAAAGGCTGATCTCCACACTCATCGCCTTGGAAGGCCGCGCGGGTACTTGCGTGCACATTCCCGCGAACCTGCGCAATCGAATCCAGAGGATCAGCGAGCGTAATCGCCGCCGCGCCGGCGCCTATTTTTAGAAATCCGCGACGTCCAAACTTGCGTTTGGAATCGGAATCGATATCGGTTGGTGTTTCCTGTTCGGTATTTGGGGTTAGTTTGAGATCTTTATCAGAAGAGCCAGAGCGCTTCTTTCGTTTCATTAGTAAGCCTCCTTTGAGGTGCCAGAAGTGAGAGGCACGTGGTTCAACCGGTCGTTATTGTTCACCACAGGTTTTTTGACGCGCGAGGTACTTGTACGGCCACCCAGTGCTCGGTACTGAGACTTTGAAAGTCAGAACTTGCTAGAAAACTTGTTGGGTTAAGGCTTCAAAGAGAGTTAACCAGCCGCAACTCTCTCCCGACGAGATACCTGGTAAGCTTAGGCATAAACTTTGGCAGTGCGAGGGCCAAAGTTCTTTTAACAATAAGCGAGTGAGCGACGGCTAGCTTGCGCGCCGTTGTCCACCACCACCGCCTCCTCCTGCCGCAGCCTTTTCCTGAGACTGCTTGAGGTGGAAGGTCCTAAGGTTGTTGCGCTGCCCCGGTTCCAAAACACCGCGAGCAGCTTTCAAATGGTTGTAGCGCATCTTGCGAAGATTCGCTTCCGCTTGCGACAAATTGTCGATCGCGTTCATCACGTCTGCTTCGTTCGCATCAACGTCGCGAACCAGCGACCGCCAAATGATCTTCGCTTTTTGCAGTGCGGCTTGTAGATCAACTTTCTCTAGTTCGAAGTCGACCATCAACTTGTTGAGCTGATGTATTTGATCATCGGTCAGGCCAAAGTCGTCAACATGATGGAGCAACATTCCCACGCCGCCCACCTGTTTTGCCGATCCTCTGCGTCCCGATTTACGTTGATCGGGACCACTCACCTGAGGCTCTTGTTCTGATGCTTGCCCAGGTGTGCCCTGAACCGCGACAGGTCGTTGTGCCTTCCATCTACTCATGCTAAACTCGCCTTCCTCTAATTAACCGTCTTTAATCGGTTGGTGAAGTTTTTTTGGTGCCGAACACGCCGAATCCTATCACTTGCCAGCCGACCCTGCAATGAAAAGCTGTAGTTGAAACTAATGCTACTATCGACCGAACGTCGCGATCCTGAATCATCGTCCCGACGGTCCAATCACACTAGTTGGGAGTTGTTCGACAATCAGGCCACAGCCTTCGAACAACGGGCGGGCTTACCGGAGCATTATTGCCGCGACATCGCCAACAGCGTAATTGAAATTGGACAAGTCAGACCGAACGATCTGATTCTTGAGATTGGTCCCGGCACAGGCCAGATCGCGGAATGGTTTGAAAGAACTTCTACTTATGTCGGCTTCGATCTTTCCGGTGGGATGTTAAGAGAAGCGCAGCGCCGTTTGGGGAACACTGCGAGAAATGGCTCGCTCGTTCAGGCGGACGCTAACGCAAGTTGGCCGCTGGCAAGTGGAAGTACACGCGTGATCTTCAGTTCGCGAGCGTTGCACTTACTCGATCACGAGCACGTTGCCGGCGAAGTTTTTCGCGTCGCTTCAGATGAGGGCGCGCATCTTGTTCTTGGCCGAGTGCAACGGGATCGAGAGAGCGTCCGCGCTCGCATGGCTAAAGAAATGATCGGGCGACTGCGGCAACATGGATTTGAAGGACGCCGCGGCGAACAGCAAAACCAAAAGCTCATCGACTCGTGTTGCAGTCGAGGCGCAGAGGATCGGGGCGTTAAGCACGTCGCTCGGTGGCGTGTTACAACCAGCCCCAGGCAGTCAGTCGAATCATGGCGTTGCCTTTCGGGTTTAGGTGGTATTAAAGTCCCCGCGAACACTCGCTACGAGATCCTGGATGAAATGGAAGCGTGGGCGGAGCGAGAGTTCGGTGGATTAGATCGTGGAATCGAATCGGAAGAAGTTTACGCTATCAGATCCCTGCGCATACCAGCCTAATCCTCAAATATAACGAGACTAAACTATGCAAAGCGGCCTTCTCACTGAACTTGGCAAATCACTGCTCACGGGTTCTCTGGACGAGAAGAGTTTAATGGCCCGGACAGACGGTCCGAGTGCAGTGCAAATTCTGCCTGAAGCGAACGTAATAAAAATTGGCGGACAAAGCTTCATCGATCGCGGGCGTGCAGCCGTTTTTCCGATCATCGAGGAGATTGTAGAGAACCTCGGCCGCCACAAGATGATCATCGGAACCGGAGCAGGTACGAGAGCACGGCATGCTTACAGCGTCGGACTCGATCTCGGTCTGCCGACAGGCGTGCTGAGTGTGCTGGGTACCTTCGTCAGCATGCAAAACGCTCGGATGCTCAACTTTCTGCTCAGTAAGAACGGCATTCCTTTTATAGAGCCTGCACAATTTGCTCAGCTTCCACACTACCTCGCCGAACGCGGAGCCGTGATCTTTTTCGGAATGCCGCCCTACATTTATTGGCAGAGAAATCCTTCAGTCGGTCGCATACCGCCGCACCGCACAGACACCGGAAGTTATCTCGTGAGCGAAGTGTTCGGCGCCAGATCCATGATCTTCGTTAAGGACGAAAAAGGTTTGTACACAGCGGATCCGAAGAAAGATCGGAATGCGAAGTTCATCGGCGAGATTACTGTCTCAGAACTCGAAAAACTGGATCTTCAGGATTTGGTTGTTGAACGTGGCGTGATCGAGTTGATGCGAAATGCGACGCACCGCCGTTCCATTCAGGTCATCAACGGGCTCGAACGCGGGAATCTGACGAAGGCTCTTGATGGAGAGCACGTCGGTACGATTATTACTTCCGATTAAGGGATAAAAATATGAATGATGGTCGTCACCACGTCGATTCGATGCTCATGCGAGAGAGTCTTCTCGACAAGGACGTGCAGAAATCGACTGAAACACCCGTCTTCAGCATGCTTCCCGAAGCGCATGTTGTGAAGATTGGCGGCCGATCGATTATCGATGCCGGGCGAGCCGTCGTGTATCCGGTGATCGACGCGCTCGCCGGCTGCCTGCAAACAAAAAAACTAATCATTGGCGCTGGCGGCGGTGTACGAAGCAGACACGTTCTCTCGATCGGAATTGATCTCGGACTTCCTACCGGAGCTCTGGCGCAGCTGGCGATGGCGGATGCGCTTGGAAACGCGCATATTCTCGGCACGTTACTGGCTCCCTATGGTGTAGTCGCAATCCCGCCTGACATTCTGGGTCACCTGTTACCGCTTTTCATTACCAGTGCCCCGGGTGTCATCTTCAACGGCGTACCGCCTTACTCGCTTTGGGAACACCCGCCAGCAATGGGACGAATACCACCACATCGCACCGACGCCGGTTCGTTTCTGCTGGCTGAATGTTTTGGATGCAAGTCGCTCACGTTAGTGAAGGACGTCGATGGTCTTTACGATCGAGATCCGAAAACCGACTCCAGCGCAAGTTTTATCCGTGAAATTGACAGTTCCGAACTCAATAAGCGTGAATTGGATTCTCTGCCGTTCGAGCGCATTCTCCTTGAACTGTTAGAAAATTCCAGACTGTTGCGATCATTCCAGATCGTCAATGGGCGACATCCGGAACGAATCGCAGCCGCGCTGAATGGGGAACATGTGGGCACAATTGTCTATGCGAACGGTTCGCATTCGAGTCGTCAGCAATAAAGCTTGCAAGTCTCGCGAGCTGTGATAAACTCCCGCTCGCTCCAAACCGCTCCTTTCGTTTCTTAGCTGGGTCAACCTTACCGAAGACACGAGCGGAGCATCGATCTCCATATTCCAGTCTCATTCAAGGCGGTAAACCAGCGGGGTGTTCGACTCAAGTCAGTAAACGGTGCACCTGAACGGCACCTACCGATGAAAACGTACCTACCAATATTTGAATAAGGAGAAACTATGACGAAGAACACAGTATCGATCGCGTTAGATCGGGAATCCCTGGCACAGTTCGCACGCCTGTTAGGGAACCGTCCATCAGCGACCGGCGTTCACTGCGGTGACGACGATGGCGACGTAGACGGCTTCTGCGGCACGGCTGCGTCGGGAGTCCACTGCGGCGACGACGTCGACGAGTAAAACTTTTTCTTTCACTGACAAACTTCTCACGGGCCAATCGCTTTCGGAGTGCCACTACACCGATCGCGATTGCAGGAAAAGAACACGCGGACTAACGCGAGGGGAAAGATGCGGCTTGCGCGTCTTTTCTTAAACGCATGGTTTCAAGCAGTGCCCGAAGCATGCGCAGTTTACCGCCCGAAACGACCTTGCTGCATGCCAGACAGTGGGCAGCAACTGCTGGCATCAGCGAGGTCACGGACATCACGGATCTCGATGTCTTGGGCGTGCCTATATACGTAAGTAGGCGACCGAACGCGCGCGGGGATAGTCTTACTTTCGGCAAAGGACTGCGTCCTGTGGATGCCGAAGTAGGCGCCTACATGGAGGCACTCGAGTTTTTCTTCGCCGAACCAGGGACAGGTAATGTTTCCACACGTTGGGGAACCGCGAAGGAAGTTGCCGGACACGAGCATGCACGCGATGCAATTCTCGATTTCGTTCCGCTCCTTCAACGCGAAGTGGACCTCGATGGTTCGTTGCTGCTTGCATCCGTTTACGACCTTGAGAGCGGAGACGAGTATGCGATTCCGGCCGAACTCATCCATTACCCAGCGCCCGAGGTTGGGCAATCGCTCTTCGGCTCATCAACTAATGGCCTCGCATCCGGCAACTCGGTGCTTGAGGCAACCATTCAAGCTCTGCTGGAGCTGATCGAGCGTGATATCTGGTCCTTTGAATTCGTTCGGCGCGCGTCAAAGTTAGTTGACGCTGTGAGTTTGCCGGATGATGTGCGCGCGATAGTCGAGCGCGCTGAGCAGAACGATCTCCAGCTAAAGATTCGCACTATTCCGAACGACTACGGAATGCCATTCTTCGCCGCTTTTTTGTTCGACTTGAATAATCCCAGCCGCAAGACATTCAACGGAGGTTGGGCATGCGATCTGGATCGTGACCGCGCACTCTTGCGCGCCGTTACCGAGGCTGCGCAAAGCCGCGTCGCTTTTATTCACGGCGGGCGCAAGGTACCGCGAGTACAAACGTTACGAACAGCAGACTCCGCAACCGATGGTCAAGAGCAGGAAGCGAAACTCGTGCGGCAACACATGTTGGGCGTGAGCGATTCACGACAGCAAACATCGCTGAGTGACATTCCCGATCTCAGCATTGCGGGCACTTTGCAGCAGAAACTTGACGCGGTGATCCAACGATTGCGGTGCGTAGTGCAGAAACCAATTTATCGCGTCGTGTTTACGCCCCCGGATTCGCCGTTGCAAGTTGTTCGGGTTGTTGTACCGCTTTTGGAAAACCTGAAGGAGAACCGGCTGCGAGTAGGACGTCGACTAAAAGCCAGTATTGAGAAGCACAAAGAAGCACAAAGTGAGGTTTGCTGCTGAGACGTTAACGACTCTTGTGCCTTTTTGTAGCTGACATTAGCCATGGAGATACGACAAACCGTCGAGATCCGTGTTCGAGGTACAGTTCAGGGCGTTGGCTTTCGGCCAACCGTGTGGCGCCTGGCGTGTGACGAAGGACTCGTCGGCGAAGTTTTAAATGACGGCTTTGGAGTGCTAATCCGAACCACCGGAGATTCCGGCGCCATCTCGCAATTTCTCACACGCTTACATACCGAAGCGCCTCCACTGTCACAGATCGAAGACATCCAAACACAGGTCCTGAATCTGCTGGACTTCGAAGACTTCCGCATTTCCGAAAGCGTCAGTGGTGAGAACCGCACGCGCATCACCCCGGATGCTGCCATTTGTGCAGCGTGCCGCGCTGAAGTGTTGGACCCGAAGGAACGGCGGTATGGTTATCCGTTCGCGAACTGCACACACTGTGGACCACGTTTTTCCATCGTTAAGGAGGTTCCCTACGATCGTGTTAACACGACGATGGCCGACTTCCCGATGTGCGCAGACTGCAAGAGCGAATACTTGCAACCTGCCGATCGTCGTTTTCACGCGCAACCAATCGCGTGTCCCGCCTGTGGGCCAACAGTTTGGCTGGAACAGACAGACGCAAGCAAAACGTCTTCTCCGAAGACGACCGCTGCTCTGGATACCGCGATAGAAACGTTAAAGCGCGGCTCGGTGGTGGCGATTCGCGGTCTGGGTGGTTTTCACCTCGCTTGTGATGCGACCAATGCTGAGGCTGTGCAGCGGTTGCGCCGGCGCAAGCACAGGTACGGGAAACCGTTTGCCGTAATGGCGCGGGACCTCGAGACGATTCGTCGATACTGCAACGTTACTCCTGCCGAGGCAGACTTGTTGCAGAGTCCCGAAGCTCCGATCGTACTGCTTGCTGCTGATGGACCGGAGAAGTTGCCGCACGGCATCGCGCCTGGTCTGAATACGATTGGCTTCATGCTGCCGTACACGCCGCTGCACTTATTGATCACGCGGCAGATCGATCAGCCACTTGTGATGACCAGCGGCAATATCTCCGACGAACCACAGGTCACGAGTCTCGATCGTGCGCGGAGCGGATTACGTGGCATCGCAGATGCGATGTTGATGCACAATCGTGAGATCGCAAACCGGATCGACGATTCGGTTGTGCGAATTGCCGCCGGCAGACCATCGCTCATTCGACGTGCGCGCGGTTATGCGCCAAGCGCAGTTTCGTTACCACGGGGTTTTGAGGGCGCGCCCGACCTGCTGGCTTTTGGCGGTGAGTTGAAATCAACGTTTTGCGTCTTGAAAGATGGAGCTGCCATTCTTTCGCAGCACCAGGGTGACCTCGAGGACGTTTCAACGTTCGAGGATTACCAAAAGAACCTGCAACTCTATTCAAGGATTTACGATCATCGCCCGCGCTTGTTGGTTGCGGATATGCATCCGGAATACCTGTCGGCCAAACTGGCGAAGCAGCGCGCCGCGGACGACCAGTTGCCTCTTCTCGAAATCCAGCATCATCATGCGCACATCGCTAGTTGCATGCTGGAAAACGGCGTTGCAGCAGATGCTCCGCCGGTGCTTGGTGTAGCGATCGATGGTCTGGGCTTTGGTGGTGACGGAACGATCTGGGGCGGCGAGTTTCTGCTGGCTGATTATCGCGGCTACCGGCGAGTTGCCGCGTTCAAGCCCGTGGCGATGGTGGGCGGCGTCCAGGCCATACGCGAACCGTGGCGCAACACGTATGCGCATCTCGTCGCTGGACCAGGTTGGACGCAGTTTGCAGAAAATTTCTCCGCACTCGATCTCTACCGTTACCTGAACACCAAACCGCTGCCCGTGGTCGATCGCATGTTGGCAACTGGAACAAACGTGCCATTGGCCAGTTCATGTGGCCGGTTGTTTGATGCCGTTGCGGCTGCGTTAGGACTGTGTGCCGATCAGGCTCTCTTTGAGGGTCAGGGCGCGATGGAATTGGAAGCCCTGGCTGAGACCTGGTGTCCATCGGAGGACGAACAGCCGTATCCCTTCACGATCACCGAGCACGCAGATGGCCTGCTCTATCTCGACTCGTTACCAATGTGGCACGTACTGCTCGATGATCTTGCGCGACATGCTCCGGTTGCTGAGATGGCCCATCGCTTCCATTACGGACTCGCCAGAGCGATTCGCGACATGGTCGCACGCATTCGAAGCATGACATGGACCACGTCGCTGGAGACAGTGGCTCTCAGCGGTGGCTGTTTTCAAAACAAGCTCTTGTTAGAAGAAGTAATCCGGCTACTTAGAGCAGATGGTCTAAGTTGTCTATCACACGCCAAAGTCCCAAGTAACGATGGAGGATTGGCACTGGGACAGGCTGTTATCGCGGCCGCCCGCCACATCAACCAATAAGGAGTGAACAATGTGTCTTGGAATTCCTGGTCAAATAGTGAAGATCACCGACGTTAACAAGCAAATGGCGCTCGTCGACGTTAGTGGCGTCCAACGAGAAGTGAGCCTCGAGTGCGTCGTTGACGATTACCATCCACTGGAACGATGTGTCGGGCATTGGACGTTGGTCCATGTCGGCTTCGCCATGAGCCTGATCAATGAAGACGAGGCAGAGGCGACGTTGAAGGTGCTGAGGGA
>Ga0068861_100000815_pt1 | contig 18833 bp, 11 predicted proteins | sample KBSSwiS42_FD_66593 | JGI IMG/M metagenome (GOLD analysis project Ga0068861, IMG submission 66593) | Switchgrass rhizosphere microbial communities from Kellogg Biological Station, Michigan, USA - KBS Switchgrass S4-2 | ecosystem: Host-associated > Plants > Roots > Rhizosphere > Soil ...
GCGCAAGCACGTGCTCGGGTATCTGCAGGACTTTCTCTTTGCACCCGATCGAGCGCGCACTCCTGTTGCCGCGCTCTCCGGTGGCGAGCGAAATCGACTGCTGCTCGCCAGGCTGTTCACGCGATCGTTCAACGTTCTCGTCCTCGACGAGCCGACGAACGATCTCGACATCGAGACGCTGGATCTGCTCGAAGAGCTTCTGGTCGAGTTTTCGGGAACGCTGGTGGTCGTCAGCCACGATCGCGCCTTTCTCGACAACGTCGTGACCAGCACGTTGGTGCTCGAGGGTGGAGGGTCGGTGGGCGAGTACGCGGGTGGCTACACGGATTGGGTCCGACAGCGCCCGCGCCAGGCCGTGGCGGCACCACCGGCGAGCCCGGCGAAGCAACCGGCCCCTCCACCGACGCCGACTGCGAAGAAACGGCGCCTGTCGTACAAGGAGACCGGCGAGCTCGCGGGTCTTCCCGATCGCATCGATGCGCTCGAGCGAGAACGCGAAACGGTCTACGCGTCGCTCAGCGATCCCGCCGTGCTGCGCGATGGATCGGCGGTCGTGGCGGCGAGATCGCGCCTCGCCTCACTCGAGGCCGAGATCGCCGAGCTGATTCGGCGGTGGGAAGCGCTGGAGACGATCGCGGCCGAGGGGTGATCGCGCGACGGCGCGGTCGCGCCGGGGAGCAAGGCTGCGGTGGGCAACTCGGCGCACGCCGTGACCGCTCGTCGATGCCGACAGACCTCTCGCCCGCGGCTCCTTGACGTCTCGAATCGCCCGATGGACACTCACCCTATCTCCAACGACGAGCGCGGACCGATGCACCAGCGGCGAGTGGGCCGAATACGTGGCGGCGCGCGGGGCGCGTTGCTGACCGCGGCACTGAACGTCACGCTGCCGACGACCGCGCTCGCGAACGACCTGCGGGTCGAGACGGGTGCCCTCCAACGGACGGCCGGGTCGGGCGCCCCGCGCGTTCCGGTGAAGGTGAGCTGGAAGAACGCGTGGCGGAATGCACGGAATTACGACGCCGTCTGGCTGTTCGTGAAAGTCCGCGGTGGCCCGACTGCACCGTGGCGCCATGCACGGTTGGCGTCGTCACCTCCCGGCGCCAACAGCCGGCTGGTCTGTGCGCCGTCCACGGACCGTGTCGGCACGTTCTGTCGGGCGTCCGCCACGCACCGCGGCGACATGTCGGGCGACGTCGTGCTCGAGCTCGACCCGGCATCGCTGCCGGAGAATCTGCGAAGCTCGCCGGCGCTCGAGGCACGTGCGTTAGGCATCGAGATGGTGTACGTGCCCGATGGCCCCTTCAGCGTCGGCGACACGGACACCGCATCCGTCTCCCACTCGGCGTTCTACCGCTCGACGGCCACGGGCCAGCACGGCGGACCGTTTCGCATCACGTCCGAGGCTGCGATCCGTGTCGCGCCCGAGGCCGACGCGCTCTACTATCACTCGACCGCCGCCCAGTACGAGGGCGACCGCGCCGGCCCCGTCCCCGCGGAGTTCCCGAAGGGGACGCGCGCGTTCTACATCATGAAATACGAGATCCTGCAGGGGCAGTACGCCGACTTCCTCAACATGATCGGCCACTACGCGGCGTCCTTCCGCTCACCGGTAGGCGGCATCGACTACGCCACCGAGCGCGGCTCGATTCGCATCGACGGCAACGCGTACGTCGCGGCGAAGCCGAACCGGCCGGCCAACCAGATGAGCTGGGACGACGGGACCGTGTTCGCGGACTGGGCGGGGCTCCGGCCGATGACGGAGCTGGAGTTCACGAAGGCGGCGCGTGGGCCCGCTGACCCGGTGGCATCGGATTACCCGTGGGGTACGAGCTCCAAGGCGGGCCTCCTCCGACGCGTGGGTCCGGACGACGACCTCGTGCAGGCGGGCGCGGCGGACGAGTCACGGCTCACGGACAGCACGCGTGAGGCGTTAGGTGCGTCGTACTACTGGGTGATGGATCTGGCGGGCTCCGTCTGGGAGCGCGCGGTGACGATCGGGCACCCGCGCGGCCGGGCGTTCCGCGGCACGCACGGCGACGGCATGCTGCGCGACTACGGTCTCGCCACCAACGACGACTGGCCACTCGGCGACCACGAGGCGGGCGGCTACGGCTATCGCGGCGGTGGTCACTACGAGCGTGAGCGCGAGCGTGCGCGCAGCACAACGGCGCGCGAGCTCAATCCGCATTCCCCCGTCGAGTGGCGCAACTACGGCTCGTGGGGTGGCGGCCCGCGGGGCGTCGCCTACGGGTTCCGGGCCGTCCGCACGGCCGACGCGAGCCGTTAGCCTTTACTCCACTCTGAGCGCCACGATCGGATCCACTCGACTCGCCCGCACCGCGGGAAGCACGCAGGCCAGCGCCGCAGCGAGGATCAACAGCGCCGCGCTCACCCCGAGGCTGACCGGGTCGCTGGCGCTCACGCCGGCGAGCATGCCTCGGAGCAGCCGCGTCAACGCCAGCGTGCCGATGAACCCGAGGCCCACGCCGAGGCCGGCCAGCTTCATCCCGCGCCTGAGGACTTGGGCAACGACGGCGCGTGGCCTCGCGCCTAACGCCATCCGGATGCCGATCTCCTTCGCGCGCTGCGCGACCGCGTACGCCATGAGACCGTACGTCCCCAGCGCGGCGAGCAGCAGCGCGAGCGCGCCGAACGTCGCGAGCAGAACGGCACCGAATCGTGGACGCACGAGCTCCCGCGACAGCCAGTCCCGCGCGGTACGGATCTGTGAGACATGCATGTCGGCGTCGACGGTATGCAGTCGCGCCCTGATGGACGCCGACACCGATGCCGGATCGCCCGCCGTGCGAATGAGGAAGTACGTCGCAGGCCGCGGCGCCTGACGGTTCGACCAGAAGATCTGCGGTTTGAGCTCATCGCCGGGCCGGACGGGTGGAACATCGCGCACGACGCCCACGACGGTGAAGTCGGCGTCCTGCTCCGTCATATGGATGCGCCGGCCGATCGGCTGACTACCCAGGAAACGGCGCGCGAACGTCTGGTTGACGACGGCCACGAGCGGTGCGTTCAGCACGTCACGGTCCGTTACGTCGCGGCCCAGGACGATCGGGAGCCCGATCGTCCTGAAGTACCCGGGCGAGATGTCGTACCAGAGCGCCGCCTGGCGCGGGGCACCACTCATCGCTGTGTTGCCGTCGACGGTGAATGCGCCCTCGCCGTCACCGCCAAACAGCGGGCCGGCCGATCCGGCTCCCACGGATATGACCGACGGAATGGTGCGAAGCTCGTCCTCCGCACGCCTCAACAGCTCGACAACCTGTTCCTGCTTCTGGAGCTTGCCCGACGACGCCAGCACCCACGTTGTCAGCAGGTGCTCCTGCTCGAATCCCGGACGCCAGCCGAGGAGCGTCGCGTACGTCCGACCCAGCAGGCCGGCCCCGGCCACGAGAATCACGGCGAGCGCGATCTCGCCAACGATCAGCGCGGCGCCGAGTCGCGTCGTTCGTCTGCCCGCGGTGCCGGCGCGGCCACCTTCGCCAAGCGTCGCGTGGAGATCGACCCGCGTCGCCCGAAGGGCCGGTGCGGTGCCGACGAGCAGCGTCGTCAGGAACGACAGGCCGATGGTGAACGCGAGCACGCGAGGGTCCAATCCCACCTGATCGATGCGGGGGATGCCGGCGGGCGCAATGGCGACGAACGCGCGCGATGCCCACCACCCGAGCAGAAGTCCGGCGGCGGCGCCGGCGAGCGCGAGGATCAGACTCTCCACCAGCAGCGCGCGCACGAGCGCGTGGCGCGTCGCGCCTAACGCGGTGCGCACGGCCATCTCCCGCTGCCGCACGGTGGACCGCGCGAGCAGCAGATTCGCGACGTTCGCGCATCCGATCAGCAGCACGAACCCGACGGCACCGAGGAAGACATACATCGTCTGGCGCACGGATCCGACGACGACATCGAGCCAGGGCCTCACGCCGATGGTCCACCCAGCCTTCGCGGGGAAGTGCTGGCGCTGGATATCGGCGGCGACGGCCGCCACGTCCCGCTGCGTGCGCTCGAGCGAGGCGCCATCGCGAAGGCGCGCGAACGCGAGAAATCCGCGCCAGTCGCGCCGCTCTTCGTCCCGGGGGTCCACGTGGACCGGCCGCCACATCTGCACTCGCTCCAGCAGCGGCAGTGTGGCGTCAGGTGGCAGCACGCCGATGATCGTGTGCGGTTCGTCGTCGAGCGTGATGGCCTGGCCGATCACGTCGCGCCGCCCGCCGAATCGCGTGCGCCAGAATTCGTTGCTGATGACGACGACGCGGCGCCAGCTCGTGCCGATGTCGTCGGGCGCGATGAGTCGGCCGGCCAGCGGCGTCACGCCGAGGGCGCGGAACGTCTCCGCGCTGATGAGGCCTCCTCGCACGATCTCCGCGCCGTCGGTCGTGCGCATCATGAACGGCCACTCGCGCGCAATGCCGGCGACGGCGATGTCCGGCACGCGCTGCGCGACCTCGTACACATCCGGCACGGAGGCGCCGCACCAGTCGGTCTTCTCGCCCCGATCCAGCTCGCAGAGGGCGACGAGTCGCTCCGGTGACGCGAACGGGAGCGGTCGGAGGACCACAGCGTTCACGATGCTGAAAACGGCGGTCGTGATCCCGATCGAGAGCGCGAGGGTAGCCACGGCGACGGCCGTGACGGTGCGGTGCTTCGCGAGAGATCGAAGGGCGAGTCGGAGATCGAACGCGAGGGCGCGCATAGGCTCTTCGCGGCAAGGGGGGAAGCGGAAAACGAGACCAACCCACGTTCACCATATGCTGTTGGATGGTCGATGGCGTCGGGGAGTTGCCCGACGCCGTGTCGTCGTTTGCCCGCTGACGCACGCCATGTGGCGCCTCGAATCGGGGCTTGTACAGACGTCGCGCCGAGGTGCATCAAGGGACGTCGTCAGCAGTCATCGCCGGCAGTTGACCCTCCTCGCGACGGAGCTCGACATGAAGCGGAAGTCCGGCTGTGCCTCCCTGCTGCTCGTCATTGCGGCCTGTGGCTGTTCACGATGGGGATAGGCTGGCTGCGCGACGGTATCGATCGGGCACGCTTTCCGTGGGGGTATGCGAGCCCCGGCAGGTCGACTCTCGCCGGCACCTGCTCGTGGCCGGCCACGCGTGACGCGTGCTTGATCCCTCGTCGCTTCGCTCCTCGGGATGACAGGGGTGCTCTCGCGATTTACGGATCGCCCGGTCGTGTGTATCGTACGCCCTCCCCGCCGAAGGCGTACCACCGTGGATGACCTGCTGACCGATGTCGAAGTCCGCGTCCTCGGCTCGTTGATCGAGAAGGAGCGGACGACACCGGAGCACTATCCGCTGTCGCTCAACGCGCTGACGAATGCGTGTAACCAGTCCTCGAACCGCGACCCGATCGTGCAGTACGACGAGGCGACCGTCGCCGGCGCGATCGATTCGCTTCGTCGGCGGTCGCTCGTACGCGCGGTGCAGCAGTCCGGCTCGCGCGTCACGAAGTACCGGCAGCTCATGAGCGAGACGATCGGACTGGTGGCACGGCAGACCGCCGTGCTGTGCGTGCTGATGCTGCGCGGCCCGCAGACGCTGGCGGAGCTGCGCACACGCGGCAGTCGTCTCGCGGAGCTCGAGAGTCTCGAGGACGTCGAAGCGGTGCTCGACGGGCTCATCGCGCGGGAGCCGTCGCCCATCGTCGTTAGGCTGCCGCGTCGTCCGGGACAGAAGGAGCTGCGATACGCGCATCTGCTGGCCGGGGAGGTTACGGTCGACGAGGCGGAGCCCGCGGCGGCGCCTCGAAGCCGGCCTGACGCGGACCGCATCGGCGTGCTCGAGGAGAGCCTCAACGAGCTGCGGAAGGAAGTTGCGGATCTCCGCCAGCAGCTGGAGTCGTTCCGCAAGCAGTTCGAGTAGCAGAAGCGGGAGACGGGAGACGGGAGACGGGAGACGGGAGACGGGAGACGGGTAGCGGGTAGCGGGGAAAACGGCGGCTGTCATTCCGAGCGGAGCACCGAAGGTGCGGAGGCGAGGAATCGCACTCGTCGCGGCCGGGAGGCCCCTCTACCGGGAGGATCGCGATTCCTCGCCTACGGCCTTCGGCCTCCGCTCGGAATGACGAGGGCCGGCGATTCCTCGCCTCCGCTGCCTGGCGGCTGCTCTGCTCGGAATGACACCCTGCGTCTCCCGTCTCCCGTCTCCCGTCTCCCGTCTCCCGTCTCTCGTTCTCCGCGGTTGATGTTGTTTCACGCCAGTGCCTTGCCGACCTGCTCTGTGCGCCGGTACCTTCGCGGTATCGCCCGACGAAGCCCGTCCGTGGAGCAGTGACCGGAGGGTCGTGTCGTACCGCCTCGCAGCTGCAGTGTCGCCGCAGCCAGTCGTACGATCACCTAACGACCTCAATGTTTCAGGCGCGTCAGATGTCTAACGGATCGCGTTCTGCGCTCGCTCCCGACGCCTCGCTCACGCTCGTGACGCTGGGCGGCGCGTCGCTGCGCGCGAGTGAGGTCGGCGACCCGGCGGACTCGATCGACGCGCCCTCGACGGTCACCCTGTTCGATCTCGGGAAGCCGCTCGCACTGATCACCTACCTCGCCTGCGCGCCCGAGCGATCCGTTGCGCGCGAGCACTTCATCGACCTGCTGTGGGGCGACGTCGAGCCCGAGGCCGCCAAGCACGCGCTGCGGCAAACACTCTGGTACGTCCGCAAGCGGCTCGGCGATCGTCAGCTCATCTCCGGCGGCGACGTGCTGACGCTCCTCGGCGGGATGGACGTCGACCGCGCGCGGTTTCTCGACGCTGTCGCACGCGGCGACGCGGAAGCCGTCGTCCAGCTCTACACGGGCGACTTCTTCCCGGGGTTCGCCGCACCGGGCGGCGCCGAGTTCGAGCGGTGGGTGGACATCGAGCGGCAGCGACTGCGCTCGTTGTTCTGGCGCAACGCCGAGGCCGTCGTCAGGCGGTGGATGTCGTCTGCGCGACTGCGTGACGCGCAGACGCTCGCGCGCCGCGTTCGCGACAGCGACACCCTTCGCGAAGGCGGTTGGCGTCTCCTGTTCGAGACGCTCATCGCTGCGGGCGACACGGTCGGCGGGGCACTCGAGGCCGACGCCTTCGACCGACTCGTGGAGGCCGAGGGGATCGAGCCGGAGCCGGCGACGCGATCGCTCCTGCGGATGGTCCGGCAGACGCCCGTCTCGGCGACGGATGTCGAGCAGCCGGGCCGCCCATCCTTCGTCGCCGAGCTGGTTGGCCGTGAGCAGGAGTTCTCGCAGCTGCTCGCGATCTGGGACGCCGCGCGCGGCAGCCGCGCCGCGCACGTTCACGTTCTCGCGCCGGCCGGGTTCGGAAAGACGCGACTGCTGACGGACGTGCACGCGCGGCTGCGCGCCACGCGTGCCCGGACGGTGTTCGTGCGCGCGTCGTTAGGGGCGCGAGACATTCCGTTCGGCCTTGCGGGCGACCTGGCGGAAGCGCTCGCGCGCCTGCCGGGCGCGAGCGGCATCTCGACGGGTTCGGCACGTGCCCTGGTCTCGCTGAATCCGGCGTTGTCCGCGTCGTATCCGGCTGCGCTGCCTGACGCGGCGGGTGACTCCGCCGACGCACTCCGCCGCCGCACGGTGGCCGTCCGCGAGCTCATCTCGGCGGTAGCCGACGAGCAGGCGGTCGCGATCTTCATCGACGACGTGCAGTGGGCGGACGGGCGATCGCGCCAGCTCCTTGCGAGCGTCATCGGCGCGCTCGACAGTGCGCGTGTGATGGTGGTGACGGCATCCCGTCCTACCGTGGATGCACTGGCTGCGGGCGAACAATCCCGCACGATCCGGCTCGCGCCGCTCGAAGTGAGCGGAGTGAGCGCGCTCGTCTCGAGCATCGCCGCCCTGCCGTCCGAGCCGTGGGCGGAGCGCCTGCCCGCCGAGCTCTTCGCAGCGACGGGGGGCTCGCCGCTGCTGATTCTCGAGACGCTGCAGGCGGTGATGGAGGGTGGCATTCTCGAGCGTCAGGCGTCCGGATGGACGTCAGAGCGGCCCGCCCGGCTGTTCGCGGCGTTGAGTGCGGGCGGCGCCCTCCGCCAGCGGCTGGAGCGGCTGGATCGCGTCGAGCGATGGGTGTTGACGCTCCTCTCCGTTGCGGCGGTGCCACTGACGGATGACGTGGTCAAGGCCGCGGCGGGCCGCAGTCACGAGGATCTCGCGTCGGCGTTAGGTGGCCTCGAGCGCCGCGGTCTGGTCGTGCGTGATGGCGACGCGTGGATGCCCTCGCACGACGAGATCGCGGCGGTAGCCATCGAGCTGGCCGCGCCCGACGCCCGGTCGGTCGCGGCGCGGTCGCTGGGCCGCGTGACGCTCGATCGGCATCCGGGCGAGATGCGCGAGCTGCGGCACGCGGGCGCGCTGCTCGCCGAGGCAGGCGACGAGGCGCCGCTGGGGGTAGCGTTCTCGAAATTCGCGCGACTGGCACGTCAGGCGGGAGACCGGCAGCCGAATCGCGCGCTCGCCGCCGACTTTCTGGGTGAGCGGGCGACGCCAGCGCTCACCAGGTCGCTCGTTAGGTGGCTGCCCCTGACGCATCTGGTGGGCTTTTACTCCGTTCGCCGGCAGGTCTTCCTTGCGGCCGCGGCCAACATCGTCATGTTCGGCGTGCTGGCGAACAGGTATATCGCCGGCCGGCCGCAGCCCGATGTCATCCTCGCGATCGGGGCGGTTGGGCTCGACTCGGCCGCGCGCATCTATCGCGTTCCCATCCGGAGCGGCGAGGTGGGGCCGGGATCACAGGTGCTGGTCGGTGGGGGCCAGCCGACGTGGCGGATGCGCCTCGACCCGATTCTTGGCGAACCGGTTCGGCGGCCGGACAACGAAGGCTGGACAGTCGAACGCGTTTCGTCGGATACGGGTGGCATCGACCTGTTCGACATTTCCGATGACGGTCGTGAGACGCGTCTCACCGCCGCGCACGGAGATGATCAGGCTGCGAGTTGGTCACCGGACGGCCGCCTGGTGGCATTCTACACCGCGCGGTGGAACGCCCGGAGTCACTACGATCTGGCGATCCTGGACGTCGCCACCCGCGCCGTTCGGCCCCTCACACAGGGTCCGGATTCGGACGGCTCACCCGTGTGGAGCCCGGACGGCAGCCGGATCGCGTTCACTCGACTGTACTGGGACGGCCGCGCAACTCAGTCATGCGTGATCGACACGGACGGTGGGCGCGAGCACTGCTTCAGCGTCAGCACCGGGACCACCAGCACGCGCGCCTGGTACGACGTGAATCACCTCCTGTTGGAAGTGGACCAGCCGCCAACTCGGTTCCTGGGCCGATTCGATCTGACGAGCGGCGTTCTCGACACGCTGGTCACACTCGGGCGAACCGATGCCGCAACCCTCTCGGCCGATGGTCGTTGGGTGTTGTGTCGGTGCCAGCGCACGGGGTACGCGGCGACCGCTGTCCTCCTGTTCCCGACCGATGATCCGAACCGGGTGGTCGAGCTGGACGTTTCGCCACTCCGTAATGGCCGGCGAATCTTTGCGTTCGCGCCCTCGGCGCGCCGACCTCGCCACGCGGAGCAGATCGTCATCGACGCGGGACTTGGCGCGCCGATCGTTGGCGTGAGCCACGCGTTCACAGTCACCGGCGTGTCGCCCGACGGCGACACGGTTGCAGTCGGATCGGTGCGATGGATGTCGCAGGACACGACGATCGCGTCCATCGACAGTGCTGGCGTCCTCGTTCCTCACCGCGCAGGCACCGTGCGCATCGAAGCGACGGCCGGAGGGTGGCGCAGCGCCGGCAGGGCCGTCACGATCCGGCCTAACGTCATCAGCACCCTGCTGCACGAGACCTGGTTGGCCGGGATCGAGCAGCAGTGGGCGCCGTTCGGCGATCCGCGCCCCCGGTTGGATACCGCCGCGGCCGGATTCGTAGCCTTTCTCAACAATGGAGAAGGATCGTTCTCGAGCGGCGCGTACACGCGCGCGCGGTATCCGACGAGCGACGGCCTGGCGCTCGACACGTGGATCTCGGATCGCGTGACGGGAGAACAGTGGCAGATGGTCAACGTCGTTCTGGAGGATGCGTTGTCCGACGTCGGCCTGCGCCAGTGGAACCACACGTCGGGCAACCTGCCGCGAACGGCCACCGACCCCCCGACGTGTGGAGTCGCCTATGCCGGTCGCGAAGGCAACGTGTATGGAGACACGCTGCGCGCCGTGCCGGGGCGGCCGAGCGCGGCCGTGAGCGTCTTCGCGCCGCCTTCCTTCAAGGCGGGCACGTGGTTCCAGGCGCGTGTTCAGGTCTTTCCCGACGGACGCTGTGGCGTCGCCGTCAATGGCGTGGCGGTCGCGATGTCCCAGGCGCGCGCGATACCGGATCGTGCCGTCCGCGCGCTCATCTTCGGAAACTCGAAGGACACCAAGGTGCTCGTGGGTCCTGTGGTCGCTCGGAGCGGTGTCCCGCCCGATGTGGACTGGTCACGCGTGGGCGAACCGGTGCCTAACGAGCCACCGCGCGGGCTGTCTCCCATATCGCCGAATCCGTAGCGGCAAGAGCGGCTGTCATTCCGAGCGAAGCGAGGAATCTCGCTCCGCTCGGAATGACAACGTCGGCGAGTGTGTGAGCCCGTGGCCGGGTCGCGCATGAATGCTACCTTTAGATTGGTCACTCCTCCCCGGTGCCAGGCTGAGCCCATGTACTTCAAGCAGATTCTCGACGAACGGTGCGGCTGTGCGTCGTACCTGATCGCGTCCCGGCAGTCGCACGAAGCGGCCATCGTCGATCCATCAATCGAAACCGCGCAGTACGAGCCCCTGCTGCAGGAGCGGGGCTTCAAGCTGCGCTACGTGATCGACACGCACGTGCACGCGGATCACGTCTCGGGCGCCCGGAAGCTCGCGGCCGAGCATGGCGCGGATCTGTGCATGCACGAGTCGGCGAGGGTGACGTACCCATTTCGCCCGCTCGCGAATGGCGACGAGATTCCACTCGGCCAGCTGAGGCTGCGGGTGCTGCACACGCCGGGACATCGCCCTGAGCTGATCTCGATCCTCGTGGTCAACCCACAGCGCAGTCCCGAGCCGTCCATGGTTTTGACGGGTGACTCGCTGCTCGTGGGCGACGTCGGACGACCGGATTTCGGTGGGGGTGACGCCGCGGCGCAGTACGAGAGCGTATCCCGACTGCTTCGTCTGCCCGATTGGGTCGCCGTGTTCCCCGGCCACTTCGAGGGACCGTGCGGCAAGGGCATGTGCGGTCGGCCCAGCACGACGATGGGGTTCGAGCGACTGTATAGTCCGCTGCTGCGCATGGACCGCGATCCGTTCATCGCGGAGCTCACGAACGGTGTGCCGGCGCGCCCACTGAATATGGTGGCCATCGAGGCGACGAACCGCGGCGTCCTCGACATGCCGTGGGCGATGCTGACATCATCTCCAGCCGTCGATGAACTGGGCATCGACGCCATCGACTCGGCGCTACCTAACGCGGTGCTGATCGATGTTCGTGAGCCTGAGGAGTTCGCGCGCGGCCACGTGCCGAACGCAGTCAGCCTGCCGCAAGCGGAGCTGGCGAATCGCCTGAACGAGATCCCGCGCGACCGTCCCATCCTGACGATCTGCCAGTCGGGCATGCGCTCGCTGCGCTCCGCCCAGTTCCTGCGCCAACAGGGGTTCCAGCAGGTGGCCACGATCCTGGGCGGTACGACGGCGTGGCGCGCGGCGGGTCGGCCGCTCGACGCAACGGAGGAGGCGACGACGCCGCTGAATATCAGGGATTCCGAGTGGGCGCACGCCGGCGTGGCCATGACGAACACGCCGGAACTGGGAGCGCCGAGCTCGGGGTAGGCCCCGGCCGTTGATGCAGGAACGGGTGATCAGCGCTCGACGGCAAGGCGATCCGTCAGCCTCGCTGCAGCCGCTACCCGCTACCCGCTACCCGCTACCCGCTACCCGCTACTCGCTACCCGCGAGCATGTCCTTCGCATACACGCCCTTGTAGCGACTCACCTCGCTGCGTTCGCGATCGAGCTCGGGAATGTGGCGGGGCAGGAAACCGTACTTTCGGAAGAACTCCTCGTCGTTGCTGACGGCGAAGACGGTACCGTACCCGCGCCGCCGCGCGAGCTCCTCCACCGCCGCAACGAGTGCGCGCCCAACACCCATGCCCTGGGTGTCGGGCGCAACGGCGAGCGAGCGCAGCTCCGCCAGGCTCGGCGCATACTCGTCGAGGTGTGCGCAGCCAATCACGCGCGTCCCGCGAACGGCGACAACGAAATGCGGAGCCTGTGACGCGATGAACTCCTCGCTGCGCGGGAGCAGTGTCCCGTCAGCGACGTAGAGGTCGATCAACGCACGAATGGCGGCGGCGTCCCGCTCGGTAGCGCGGCGGATGTTCATGGGCGTGGGCGAACGTCGGCGTACGGGAGCGGTGGAATCTATCTGAATCGGGGACGCCAGGTATGTTGTGCGCATGACGGATCCCGGCGCCGCCTTCCAGCCCAGCGTGTCCGCGCTCCCCATTCGTCCGCTCGCGACCGACGCCGAGGTGCGCGCGTGCGCGGAGATCATGTCGAGGAGCGATCCGTGGGTGACGTTTGGGCGCACGTTCGAGGCGTCGTGTCGCATCCTCCGGGACCCGGCGCGTGAGGTCCACGTCGCACTGGAGAGGGAGGGGGAAGGGGCGGGAGATGCCGCGACGCCTCGCGTGGCAGGCTTCACGATCATCATCATGCAGGGTCCGTTCGTCGGCTACATCCAGTCGGTCGCGGTGCACGAGCGCTGGCGGGGCAAAGGGCTCGGGACGGCGCTCATCGCGTTCGCGGAGCGGCGGATCCTGCGCGATCAGCCTAACGTCTTCATCTGCGTATCGTCGTTCAACGCTCGTGCGCGTCGTCTGTACGAGCGACTGGGCTACGAGGTCGTGGGCGAGCTCAAGGATTTTGTCGTCCGTGGCCACTCCGAGTTTCTGCTGCGCAAGACGACGGGTCCGTTGGCGGAACACGTCCCGTGGTCCGACAGGGCCGAGGATTCGTGACGAGCCGCGCGGGGGCGTGACGGAACGGCTAGGCGATCGCCCGTCGCAGCCCTATGCTATCACCCGCCGTTATTCGGAGTGCAGGTTGTCATTCCGAGCGGAGCCGCGAAGTGCGGTGGACCGTGTCATTCCGGGCGTAGCCAGCGCGCAGCGCAGGCGGAGGCGAGGAATCGCACTTGTCCCGTCCGGGAGGCCCCTCTACTGGACGGATGGCGATTCCTCGCCTCCGCCGCTGCGCTGCTCCGCTCGGAATGACAGCAGCGCCCCCCTTCGCCGCTCCGCTCGGAATGACACCACCATGGCTGGCTTCACCCGCGCCCTCGGCGTCCGGTGCAACTACTGCCACGTCGGTGCCGACGGTGCGGGTCTCGAGACGTACGACTTCGCCAACGACCAGAAGGCCACCAAGGAGAAGGCCCGGGCCATGCTGCGCATGGTCGCCGCGATCAACGACGATCACCTCGCGAAGCTCGCGATGCGTGGCACGCCGCCCATCACCGTCGCCTGCGCGACGTGCCACCACGGGATCGCGCAGCCACGCCCGCTCCAGCAGGTGCTCCTCGGCGCCTATGACGCCGGCGGCTTCGACTCGCTCGCGGGCGCCTACCGCGCACTCCGTACGCGCTACTACGGCGCCGCGGCGTATGACTTCGGCGAAGTTCCACTGGCCGACGTCGGCTCCGCGATCGGGCGGCGCGGCAATCTGCCCGATGCCGCGCGCATTCACGTGCTCAACACCGAGGTCTCACCGACATCCGGGTTCGCGCTGCGTCAGGCTGCGGCCGCGCAGGTCGCGTTAGGTGACACCGCCGCTGCCATCGCCAGCCTCGAGCGCGCGCTCACCCTCAACCCGAACGACGGACAGGCGAAGCGGTCGATCGAAGCGCTTCGCAAGAAGCCGTGATCAGGACACGCGGTCCAGCGTCAGCGTGAACACGGACCCGCGACCAGGCTCGCTCTCGACGGTCAGCTCGCCACCCATGCCACGCGCCAGATCGCGACTGATCGCGAGGCCCAGCCCCGTGCCTTCCGCCGGCTGGGCCAGCGTGCGATGCAGCTGCACGAACGGCTCGAAGATCGCGCCGCGGCGATCACTCGGGATCCCGATGCCGGTGTCGGTCACGCGGATGTAGACGCGCGACGCATCGTGCGAGCATTCGACGTGCACGCGCCCGCCCGGCGCCGTGAACTTCACGGCGTTCGCCAGGAGATTGAGCAGGACCTGACGCACCTTCTCCCCGTCGGCGCGCGTGACGATATCGCGGCTCACCTGCGCGCACTCGAACTCCAGCTGCTTCGCGGTCAGCTGGGGCCGGATCAACGACTCGAGGTCGCCTAACAACTCGGCGACCGGGACCTCGGCGACCCGATACTCGACGTGCCCCGCCTCGAGGCGCGCGAAGTTCAGGATGTCGTTGATGACGCTGAGCAGGTGCCGCTGGCTGCGCATGATGCGGCCGAGGTCTTCCTGCTGCTCCGGCGTCGTCGGGCCGCGAAGGCCCATGCTCAGGAGCTCGGCGTACCCGGAGATCGCGTTCAGCGGCGTCCGGAGCTCGTGGCTCATCGTCGCCAGGAACTGCGTCTTCGCGCGGTTCGCCTCCTCGGCCTGCTCGCGCGCCCGGTGTTCGGCCGCGAGCAGCCCCACGCGCTCGAACGCCTGTCCCGCCTGGTCCGCGATGGCCGCGATATAGCCCTGAAGTCCCGGATCGAACGTCCGTGCGTCGTCGAACCCTAACGCGATGATGCCGATTGTTTTGCCGGTAGACGCGATCAGCGGGAGGCCGGCCCAGGCATCCTCTCCTGCCGACCGCCCGTCCGCCGGCCACGCAGGAAAACGCTCGCGGAACGCCGTCTGGTCCTTGAAGAACACCGACTCACGGTTCCGCACGAGCTCAGCGATCGGTGCGTCGCCCGACAACGGGAAGCTGCCGAAACGCGCGCGGCTCGATGGGTCGACGCTGCTCTCCTCCATCATCACGAGCTCGGGTTCTCCACCCGATCCCGGCTCGACGCAGAAGATCGCGACACGCTTCGCGACTGCACCGTCGCGCATGTTGGACACGACGACCCGCGCCACGTCGCCCGCGCTGCCGGCAGCAGCAAGCGACGCCGTGATCCGCTGCAGCCGCTCCGTCCGCTCGCGCGCCGCACGCTCGGCGTCGAACGACAGCGCGCGCCCGAGAGCCTGCCCGCACTGTGACGCAAACAGCTCCATGAAATCACGCGTGGCCTGCTCCAGCTCTCGGACGTCTGTCCACGACAGCGAGATCACCGCTCGTGCGCGGCCGTCGGTCACGACCGGCAGCACGGCAGCAGTCTCGGTCCCCGCGCGCTCGAAGTACGGCGCGACGGCCGGGTACCGCTCGCGCGCGTCGGCCAGCGATGCGATGAACACGCCGCGTCCGCTGCTCACCGCATCGCGCGACGCGGCCACGGTCTGTCGGAGCGAGTACCGCCGCCACTCGCGAAGCACGTCCTCCGAGTAGCCGAACGCCGCCAGCGAGCGCGTGGTATCGCCGTCCTCCTCGATGACCGACAGCGTGCCACGCTCCGCGCCGAAGGCGTCGGCCGCTTCCGTCAGCACCGCCTGCGCGACCGCTTCCGGCGTCGCCGCTCCGGTCAGTCGCGCCGTCAGCGAGTAGAGGCGATCGGCGATTCGGGCCGAGCGTTCCGCATTCGCGCGCGCCTCTACGGCCTGACGGTGCAGCTGCGCATGTTCCACCGCGACGGCCGCTCGGCGCGCGAGCTCCGTCGCGAGCGGGAGGTCGGCCGCCGTATAGCGTCGACCCGATTCCGCCGAGACGAGCGTGAGCGCCCCGAGGCTACGCTCACCGCTGCGGAGCGGGACGATCAACGCCGACCGCAAACCGAGCGCGCGCGTGATGCGCAGATGCTCGTCGTCGACGGCGCCGGCGACGAGCATGTCGTCGGTGATGTCGGAATGGACTTCCGGCTCCCCCGTGCGAATCACGTTAGGCATGCCGGTCGGCGCGTCCGCCCGTGGCCCGTACCGAACGTTCAGCTCGCGCGCCCAGGCCACCTTCGCAGGATCCACGTGGGCGACGGCGAGCTGGCGTGGCCGGCCGTCATCGAGGATGTGCACGGCGCACCAGTCGGCGAGCTCCGGCACGACCATCTGCGCCAACCGCTCGAGCGTGGCCTCGGTGTCCAGCGACGCCCCGAGCAGCTCGCTCGCGCGCGCCAGGTAATGCTCGCGCTCCTCGGACCGCTTTCTGTCGGTGATGTCCGTCCATTGTGTCGCGAGCCCGCCATTTTGAAGCGGGAAGCACGACACCATCGACCACTCGCCGCGGCCCGGGTGGAACGCCTCGAACGTGACCGGCCGACGCTCCGTAGCTGCCCGGCGCATCTCGCGCTCGAACACGGTTCCAACGAGGTCCGGATACACATCCCACAGCACGCGGCCCAGCGTCGGCTCGTGTGACGCGCGCGAGGACTGGTCGAACGTCGCCGCCGCCGCTTCGTTGATCGAGCGGAACCGCCAGTCGGCATCGTGTACGACGAACGGATGCGTGATGCTGTCGAGCACGCCTTTCGTGTACTGCTCCGCGGTCTCCGCTGCAGCGGTCCGCTCGGCCAGCTCCTCGGCGGACTGCTCGAGCTCCTCGGAGAGCGCCTGCGACTCCTCGAGCTGCTGCTCCAGCTCGATGGCCTGCAGCTCCAGCTCGTGCGCCAGGTCGGCATTCTGCTTTGCCGCCTGTCCCGCCAGCCGCCGGGCCGAGCGAGCCTCATTCGTGAGCAGCGCCACCGCGGCCGACGCAAAGAGGAAAACGCCGAGCGGAATCAGGTCCTCGGGCGTCGCCGGCGTGAGCTGGCCAGGCGTGCCGATGAGGTAGTAGTCGACCGCGAGGACCGAGAGTGCCGACGCCAGGAAGGCCGGCCCGAGTCCGCCGAACCACGCGGCCCCGATGACGGCCGGCCAGAACAGTACGAAGATGACGCGCTCGAGATACGCCGCGGACGGGTACGTGATGGCGAGCGCGACGAGCACCGCGGCAACGGCCACCAGGTACCGCAACAGGGGCGGCTGCTCGTCGGGAATGGGGACCGTGACGGCATGACTCGCGGTCGAGAGACTGCGCGCCGGCGTCCGGTCATCGAGCTCGAAGGTTTTCGGGATGTCGCGCGGGATCGGCGCGTCCTGCCTGTTCGCTTCGCCCGCTGTCATCCCGGGAGTATCCGCGTCACCACGGCCGTCACGTTGTCCGACCCGCCGGCGGCCAGCGCCATGTCGATGAGCGACTGACAACCCGCCGGCGCGTCGCTGGCGTTCACGAGCACCTCGGCGATCCTCGCGTCGGATACGTGCTTGGTGAGCCCATCCGTGCAGAGCAGCAGCACGTCACCGCGCTCGAGCGATATGAAGTCCACGGCCGGTGTCATGTCTCTCGCTCCGATGGCGCTCGCGAGCATGTTGTACAGGCCGGCCTGCTCGGCCTGTTCCTTCGGCATGCCATACTGCACCATCGCGTCGCCGACGGTTTGATCCCGCGTCAGGCGGCGAAGCGTCTCCCCACGAAGATGGTACGCGCGACTATCGCCAACATGAACGACGTACGCGCACGGCCAGACGACCATGGCCAGTGTGAGCGTCGTGGCCGGCCCGCCGGCGTCCTGCAGACGAAACGTCTCTACGAGATGGTCGTGCGCCCGGCGCACCGCGGTGTCCAGATGCTGCGGGAAGTCCCGGGCGTGATCCGACCCGTACCCGTTGTAGCAGCCGACGGCCTCGCCGAGGTATTCGACGATCGTCGCGACGGCGATCGCGCTCGCGACGCGGCCGCCCGCACTGCCACCCACGCCGTCCGCGACGGCGAAGAGGTACGCCCGGGGACCGGACAGACGGTCGAACAGGTGGACATCATCCAGGTTCGTCTGACGCAGGTGGACGGACCGCTGGAGCGTCGCGGTCACGAAGTGATCCTCGTTGACCGAGCGGACGCGTCCCGTGTGTGAGAGGCCATGGCTCTCGATCATCCGGCGCACGTCGGCCGGCTCGCCTAACGTCCCTGTGTGCTCCGTGGGGTTGGCAGGTGGCACGACGGCGGCGGGTCGGTCGGAGCCAAGGGGAAATGGCGCGTGCGTCATCGAGGCGGGCTCCGGGTCACGAACGTGACGTAGCAGGACTACGAGGGCACGGCTGGGATCCCCAAGCTACGGCACCGGCCGTGCCGAGGCCATTGGGGTGCGCCCTCCGGGAGGGTTGGTCGCTGGGTTCCGGACGGTGGGGCGGCAGTTCCTGCCGGGTGACGCCACCAGACCCACGCCCGCGGATCACTTCCGGCTTCTCGACCTCACGCGATATCTTCGTCGCTCGACGCGCAGCCGGTCTCTGACGTGATGAGGACAGCACAGGTCATGCGGTTGACGAGCGCAGTTCTGGTCGAACGCGAGGTTGCCTGAGGCATGCGTCGCTTGCCGCGGCGGCCGGCCGGCCGCATGGGCGCATCGGTCTTTCGAGACCTGCTCCGTCGCGTGGACGAAGCCGTGACGTTCGATGAGCTTCGGGCGATTCGACGCTTCGTGCGCCGCCGCCTGCAGGACGACGACCGGCTAGCCTCGTTCGATGAGGCAATCGAGCGACGCGCGATGGCAATGATCGCAGAGTCCGACGCTGCCGGAAAAGCGAGACGATAGCTGATAGCTGCGACCGCTGCTGGCTGCTCGCCGACGGCCGTGTGCTGGTGCTGCTGGCTGGTCGCTGCTGCCACCAGCCGCAGCCGACGCATCGGCCATTCGGTCACACGCACCAGGCAGCTCGTCAGCCTCAGTTTCCGCTACCCGCTACCCGTCTCCCGTCTCCCGTCTCCCGTCTCCCGTCTCCCG
>Ga0068861_100000819_pt1 | contig 18813 bp, 10 predicted proteins | sample KBSSwiS42_FD_66593 | JGI IMG/M metagenome (GOLD analysis project Ga0068861, IMG submission 66593) | Switchgrass rhizosphere microbial communities from Kellogg Biological Station, Michigan, USA - KBS Switchgrass S4-2 | ecosystem: Host-associated > Plants > Roots > Rhizosphere > Soil ...
CCTCGCCGGTAAACCGCAGATTGGCACCATCGAAGCCAACGACAAGCGCGTTCCGATTCGATTCGCCTCGGGCTATGCCCTCGACGATGGCACAAACCTGATCGTCCTCAGCGACGAGCCGATGGGCTTCATCGGCGGGTCGAAGCAGAGCAAGAAAGGCTTCGACCTGACCTACGCAATGATCTCGGTCAAAGCTTCCGGCGAAGGCAAAGGTGAAATCCGGCCCGCTGCGCGCATCAAGTGGATGGAGTCAGGCGCGCCCGCGCCCGTCGGCTACGACAACCAGATCGTCTGGCTCGAAAACGTGACGAAGACCACAACGGGCAATTAGATCTTCGCTACGAACGACACCGGGAACTGTGTCTGACCTTCAGAACAATCGGGATGAAGCTGTCCCCGTGGCATCGTTGCGTCCAGGAACGAGCGAACAGCAACGACGCTCCCGGATCCTGACCACGGAATTCGACCAGGAGACACTTCATGATTCGCCTCAAGGCATCCCACGTGATGTTGGCTTTGGGATTGATCGCGCCACTCTGCAGCAATGCGGCAGACCTCTGCATCGCGACGAACGGCGGCTTCGGCAACGGCGGCTCCAGCTTCATCGGCAAGAACTTCGCTCTTCCGGCGGCGGGCGTGTGCGCACCGTGGGCCGGCTTTACCAAGACCGCCAGCAGCGTCATTGCCATCTCGACGGGCACTGCGTGTCGTTCGAGCGATGGCAAAGCACTCGAGCTCACTATCTCCAGCACCGACCCGTCGTTTCTCGGCTCGGGCGTGATTGGCTCGGATCACATCCGATTCTGTCCGGGCGGTGCTGCCAACTGCCCATTTGGCGGTGGCTTCGGAACCGGTACCTTCAGCAACGGCGGCGCAGAAGCGCAGACGTGCACGAGCGCACTCGTGAAGCTGCCGGCGATACACGACTGAACCATTTGCGCGGGCGCCGTTCAGGCGCCCGCCTCTTCTTCGTATGAGACGAACCCTGCTTGTCATGAAATGACAGGCAAGTGTCGTTCATTGCGAAGGGCTGGCCGCGTGCCTCCGCTAGAGTCGCACGCATTTTGTCGCCAGAGTCTTCGCAAAAATGACCGCTGCACCGTCGTCGATCGGCGTTCTGCTGCTGATCTGCAGCGGCGCTGTGCTTGCCGCCGCCAATGGCGACGAGCTGTTCGCGTCGTGCACCTCGTGCCACGGCAACAAGGCCGAGGGCAACTCGGGACTGAACGCACCCGCCATCGCTGGTCAGGATGCTGCGTATCTCGAGCGCCAGCTGCGCAACTTCCGCAGTGACCGGCGCGGCACACACAAGTCCGACTCGCTCGGGACGCAGATGCGCGCTGTTGCTGCGGCAACGCTCGCCGACGACGCGGCCGTCACGAAGATCGCCAGCTACGTCGCCGCACTTCCGAAAACCCTCCCTGCCGCGCGAGCGCAGGGCAATCTTCACAACGGCAACAACCTCTACCAGGGCAAGTGCGGCGCATGCCATGGCGGCTCCGCCGAAGGCAATCCAGCGCTGAAAGCGCCGCGGCTCGCAGGCCTCAACGCCGCCTATATCAAGCGGCAGTTCGCCAACTTTCGCGACGGCGTGCGCGGCACTGACCAGCAGGACGTGCCGGGCCGGCAGATGGCGATGATGGCGAAGACTCTGCCGACCGAGCGCGACCTCGACGACGTCATCGCCTTCATCCAGCAGCAGAGCCGGGCAAAATGATCCGCGCGCTGTTGATGATGATCGCAGCCGCGGGTACGGCTGGCGCAGTCGGCCCCGCGCCCGCCGACTTCACGCTCAGTGGTTCATGCCCGCCCGGCTTCGAGAAGACCCGCGCCGGGGTGTGCGAGCTGCGCACGCTCTATCAGTTCTACGATTCACTCGAGAATCGTGGCCTCGGCGGCACACGCACTGCGCTGCCGCCGCATCGTGACGGCTTCACGCCGCAGCAGATCGATCTCGGTCGCTATCTGTTCTTCGATCCGGTGCTGTCGGGCGACGGCACGTTGTCGTGCGCGAGCTGCCACGATCCGGCGCGCGGACTCTCCGACGGTCGCCCTCGGTCGATCGGTATTCACGGCGCAGATGCAGGGCGCGCGGCGCCGACGCTTTGGAACGTCGCATTTCTCAAGCGCTTCTTTTGGGACGCGCGCGCGGACTCTCTCGAAGCGCAGGCGACCGGCCCGCTCTACTCGCCCAAGGAAATGGGCAACACGCGCGTGTGGTTGCTCGCAAGTCTCAACGGCAACGCGAGCTATCGGCAGTTGTTCGATCAGGCCTTCCCGAACGTCTCTGGTCCGATCACGGAGCAGCAGGTCTACGCAGCGCTCGCTGCCTTCCAGACCTCGCTGATCTCGCTCAACAGTCCTTACGACCGCTACGTTCACGGTTACGACGCCGCGCTTTCCGAGCACGAGATCGAAGGACTGAACGTGTTTCGCTCGTTCGTCGCTCGCTGCTCCGAATGTCACACGCCGCCTTTATTCACGAACGAGCAGATCGCGGTCATCGGCATGCCGGAACCCGACGGTCGACCGTTCGATGTCGGCGCCGAAGCCATCCTGGACAGCCCGAAACTCAAGGGCGGCTTCAAAGTCCCCACACTGCGCAACATCGCGCGCACCGCGCCCTACTCGCACTCGGGCGCGTTCGCCTCGCTGCACGACGTCGTCGCGTTCTACAACAAAGGACGCGGCAACTCAGTGCCGAAGGACATGCACCTCTATCTGCACTGGCACATCGCGGATCCGAAACTCACGGACACCGAGGTTGACCGGATCGTCGATTTTCTCGGCGCGCTGACCGATGAGACCTTCCTGCCGCAAAGACCGGCACGGGTTCCCTCCGGTCTGACGCCAACCCAGCTAGGAGAATGATGATGAAGAAGGGCCTGATTGCGTTAGGCATGGCATTGCTGTTGTTCGGTGCGGGCACGTACCTCGGCCGCAGCAGCAAACGGGACGTGATGATCACCTCCTCCACGGCGGGAGCGAGCTACAGCGGCGGCTTCAAAGCCGACGGTGCAAGCGCAACCGTTATCCGCTCGGTCGCAGGCCCCGCGCCGAACAACGTGGTCGTGGTGAAGAACGGCGAGTCGATCCAGGCGGCGATCAAGGCCGCGCCGGCGGGCACGATCGTGCGCGTGATGCCGGGCACGTATCACGAGACCGTGTACATCGACAAAGACGACATCCGCATCGTCGGCGTCATCGAGGAAGGCCGCCGCGCCGTGCTCGACGGCGAGAAGAAGCTCAACGACGCCATCCTCTACTCCGGCAACAACTTCGTCGCCGAGAACCTCGAGATCCGCAACTACAAGGGCAACGGGATCATGGGGCAGGCCGGCAACAACTTCGAGATCCGCAACAACGTGATCGCGAGCTCCGGCGTCTACGGCATCTTCCCGCAGCTCGGCCAGAACGGCATCGTCGAGCACAACGTCGTCTCCGGCATCGCCGACGCCGCCATCTACATCGGCATGAGCGACAACATCCTGGTCGCGCATAACGAAGTGTTCGACAGTGTCGCGGGCATCGAGATCGAGAACAGCCGTCACGCGATCGTCGAGCACAACTACGTGCACGACAACTCGGGCGGCCTGCTCGCGTTCGTCACGCCGGGGTTGCCGATCAAGACCACGGTCGACGTGATCTTCCGCAACAACTTCGTGGTCAAGAACAACCACGCGAATTTCGGCGCGCCGGGCTCGACCGTGTCCGGCATTCCGGCCGGCACCGGCATCCTGGTGATGGCCGCCGACGACGTCGTCATCGAGGGCAACGTCATCACCGACAACAAGGTGTCCGGCGTCATCATCACCGATCACGCTCACGCCTCGAACATCACCGCCGACCCCGAGTCGGATCCGAACTCGGATCGCGTGAAGCTGCTCGACAATGTGATGCTCAACAACGGCTACGACACGATCAAGGAAGCCAAAGCACTGCTGCTCGCCGACGGTAAGGTGGGCAAGACCAACCTCGACATCGTGCGTGTCGGGCCGAGTCCCGGCAGCTGCATCGTCAACCGCCATCAATATGTGACCGCGGGCGTCGGCGACTTCGCCGAGTGCGAATTCACCAACACCGCCGCCACCGCGAACTACCTGCTGCCCCCGGTGCCGCCGCGCGTGATCGAGCCGGGCGAACGCGGCAAGGTCGTATACCTCGGCATCTGCAGCGGTTGCCATGTCTACAACGGCCGCATGATCGGCCCGCCGGTGCAGGCAATTCAGGCCCTCTACATGGAGAACCCGCAGGGCCTCGCCGACTACATCGCGCATCCGCAGAAGAAGCGCGAGGACTATCCCGAAATGCCGCCGCAGGACTATCTCGATCCGCAAACGCGGCTTGCGGTGGCGAACTACATGCTGAAAGTGACCAACTGACCACGGAGATGACGATCAAATGAGCAAGCGCAGGAACAGACTGGCGTACGCGGTAGCCTCGGTGCTGGCCGGTACGGGATTCGCGGCCGTTGCCCCCGGCATTGCCGTGGCACAGGAAGCCGGAATCGAGAACATCGAGGAAGTGGTGGTGACCGCCCAGCAGCGTACGCAGTCGCTGCAGGAAGTGCCGATCGCGATGCAGGTCGTCGACAGCGACCTCATCAACGACGTCGCCGCCGAAAACATGGGCGATCTGAACGGCTTCGTGCCGGGACTCGTGGTGTCCGCCACCAGCCCGACGCAGCCGCGCTATCAGATCCGCGGCATCCAGACAGGTGACTTCGGTGTCGGCACCGACCCCGCGGTCGGCGTGTACGTCGACGGCATCTATGCAGCGCGCTCCGGCGCGTCGCTCCTCGCCTTCAACGACATCGAGCGCATCGAAGTCCTGAAGGGACCGCAGGGCACCCTGTTCGGTCGCAACAGCGCCGCGGGTGCGATTTCGATCGTGACCAATCAGCCCGCAAACGAGTTCGACTCGTTGCTGCGCGTACGCTTCGGCCAGTACGGCAAGCAGTACTACGAGGGCATGATCAACACGCCGATCACCGACAGCCTCGCGCTGCGCATGAACGGCGTCTACAACAAGAGCGACGGCTGGCTGAAGGACGCGGCCACCGGCGAGAACCTGTGGCCCGAGAAGAACTGGGCCGGACGCGCCGCGCTGCGCTGGGATATGTCGGACAAGACGAGCGCCACGCTCGCCTGGGATCACGACAACCTCGATCAGCTCGCGCGCCCCGCGATCGGCATCGTGCCGGTGCAGTCCGGAGTTGCTTATCCGGCCGACCCGGCCACCTTCCTCGATCCGCGCAAGGCGCCGATCTACAACGACGCGCTCGGCAACGAAGAATCGCGCAAGCTCGATCAGGCGACGTTGTTCATCGACCACTCGTTCGCGGGTGCCGAGTTCCGCTCCAGCACCGCGTGGCGGCAGTTCGACACCGTGAATCGCGAAGACGAGGACGGCACCAACCTGATCGCCACTTACTTCGATACGGCGAACATCGAGCACAACAAGAGCTTCTACCAGGAGTTCAAGCTCTCCGGCGTGACCGATCGCTTCGACTGGGTCGGCGGCGTCAGCTATTACAACGAGAAGGCCGATCAGGTCAGCGACACTCACACCTTCACGGACGGCATCGACACGCTCGGCACCAACCTCGGCATCTGGGCCGCTGCCGGCCTGCCGTTCCCGCTGTACGGCGGCACCAGCGCTATCCTCGCAGCCAATGGCATCCCGGTCAGCATGCTGGGCCTGCCGTGGCGCGAAGCGATGTACAACCACGGTGACTTCGAGGCTGTCGCGGCATTCGGCGACGTGATCTGGCACGTGAACGACCGCATGAACCTGACGGTCGGCGCGCGCTTCACGCGCGACACCAAGGAGTTCACCTGGAAGAACGGGCCGCACGAGACGCCGGAGCTCGACCAGATCGTCGCCGGTCTCGAGCAGGCGGGCTTCTTCGATCCGAGCGTGTTCCCGATTCCGCCCGAGACCTATCGCCTGCAGGACATCGTGTTCACCGCGGACACGGCGGCTACCGGCCTGACGCGCAAGAACACCTGGAGCGACGTCAGCCCGCGCTTCGTGCTCGACTACAAGGTCGCGCCGAACGTGATGATGTTCGGCTCGGTCGCCAAGGGCTACAAGGCCGGCGGGTACAACAGCGTCGAAGTCGGCTCGCAGTTCGCGAACGAGGACGTGTGGAATGCCGAGTTCGGCGTGAAGAGCCAGCTGCCCGATGCGGGGCTGACGCTGAACGCCTCGACGTTCTACTACATCTACAACGACAAGCAGGCGATCTCGCTCGTCGACGACGTGAACGGCTCCGATGTTCCGCAGTACGTCGTCGACACCAGCGACGAGCATGCGTGGGGCGTCGACGTCGAGGCGCAGTGGAAAGCGACCGCGAACCTCATGCTGTTTGCAAACGCGGAGTACATCGACGCCACGTACAAGAACAACGTGACGCGCGGCGACGATCCGCTCGACCTCTCGGGTCAGCCGACCGGCGAGCCGTACCTGAACGCCGCGCTCGGCGCGAGCTACGGCTGGACGCTCGGCAACCTGGGCGGCCTGGATCTGTCGGGTCGCTACGCGTACCGCGGCGAGTCGCGCTGCAATGACGACTCCGTGCGTCAGGGAACCTGCGATCTGCAGTCGAGCTTCAAGCTCGGCGAAGCGACGCAGCGCCTCGATCTGCGACTGGCGTGGACCAGCACCAACCAGAAGTACGGCGTGGCGGCCTACGTCACCAACGTGCTCGACGACCAGTACGTGACGGGCGTGAACAACATCACGACCGACACGTTCGGCACGCCGTTCACGTTGATCTCGGAGCCCCGCATGTGGGGCGTGGAGGCGACGGTCGCCTTCTGAGGAACCAGGCAAGGGGCGCGCCCGCGATCTGCGGGCGCGCTTTCCTCATGCTTCGCGCATGGCCTTGAGCAGAATCTGCAATCCGGTCGCCAGCTCCTTGCGCTTGCCGCGATCTGCCATGCGCGCGAAGAAGTCGATCTGATCGCAGACTGAGCCGAACTCGCGCCGGCTCGCTCGCGAACGGTGATTGCGGTAGAGACGCGCGAGAGCCTCCGGCCCTCCTTCCACGAACTTGCCGTCGATCAATGCTGCGAGCACCGCGCCATCGATCCTCGCCGTGTCCACCCACAACTGCGGAACCGCGGGACTCATCGCTGCAAGCGCCGCGGTGACCTTGGCGAGATCCGCGCGCAGCTTGCCAGCGTCAGCGGCCTTGGGGCGTCCGGCGAGCCAGTGTTGCGCGAGCCTGCCCGCGATCACATTGAGATCCGGGTAAGAAGAATCCTTGTTGTCCTCGCGAGCTCGCGCGCTCGCTTCACCGTAGCAGCTGACCATCTCCTCGATTGCGTCGTCCAGGGCGGACCCGCCGGCGGCAATCATCGCTCGCCGCTTGTAGATCGACCCTGCCAGGCCATAGCGTTCCATCGTCGTGCCGGCAGTGCCTTGCCACATCGTCTGCAGCCAATCCAGCACCTTCGAAGCTTCATCCAGTAGTGCCTTGGCTTGCGCTCGCGCCTTGTCGCCGGGGCTGCGGTCGAACACGTCGACGGCGTGTCGCGTCAACTGATTGGCGAATTGCTCGACGTCCTTGAGCGTCAGCAGTTGCGGCTGGAACTTCAACGCCAGGCGATGAAAGTCCACGGCCGATTTGAAATTCATCGCTTCCCAGTGCGCGCGCGCCAGCGCCAGCGCGATTTCGCCGTCCTTCAGCGGCTTGTCGAGCTCGCTCTCGATCTTGTTGAGCTGCTCGATCAGGTCCAGCGTGCCGGCATCGCTCGCCGTCTGCAGTCGCACCTCGATGTCCCTGATCTGCACGAGCGGCGAATCGGTACCCGACGTCCAAGCCCCGTCGCCGCCGGAATCCATCAGCAGGCGATAGTCCGGATCGCCGTAGCATTGATACGCGCCCCAAGTGTTGTCGCTGGGGAACTGATCGTAGATGTGGCTGCGCGCGCTGCGAGTTGCCTCGCCGAACCGCGCACCGCCCAGCATCAGCTGATAGAAGTGACGCGCGAATGCGGTCGCCGCCGCGTCGCCCACTGCCCAGCCCGCCGCAACGACGGCCCGTGCCCCTTTGCGAATGAACGCCTGCGCCAGATTCGCAGCAATCCGGTTGTAGCTGCCGTGCAGGTTCTTCAGCGCCGGATCGGCATCGGCGCGCCCAAGGTGACAGCAATTGATGAACACGAGCTCCGGCACCCGACGCAGCTGCGCGATCTCATCCGGCGACAGGAACATTCCGGCGCCGATGACCATGCCGGTCATCGCCTCGCTCTTGTCGTCCGGCTTGTAGTTGTAGACGCCATGGCCGGCCAGATGAATGACGCGATAGGCACGATCGAACAGCGCGGCCAGCACGTCCTGACCGCGCGGCCGGTCGAGGTGATTGACGCGATAGCGCCCGAGCATCTCGAAGGCACGCGCCGTGACCCGCGCCTCCTCCTGCGCACCTTTGAGCTCGATGAACGGACTCAAAGGATCGCCGATGACGAGCACGTCGGAGGATGTGCTCGGCGGTACGTTGTCCGCCGGCTCGATCAGTTGTCGCAGCAGACCGTGATTGCAGATGAAAGGTCCCTGCTGCCCGCGGTTCGACAGCGGATCCTCCAGCAGCTCCCACGGATAGCGCGCCGACTCCGCGTCGAGCAACAGCACGACGTTGTCTTCCGACAGCGAGCCGTCCTTGAAGTCGTTCGGCAGCAGCAACTCGAACAGCGAGCGTGAGATGCCGCGGTTGTAGGCGCTCGAGCCGATCGCTTGCCGGATGAAGTCGTCGATCGGCGCGCGCTGGACCGTGAGCTTCTGCTGATCGCCGCGCGCCTTGCGCGTCGTCGCCGAGAACTTCAGGTCCTTGCGGTTCGAGCCTTCGCGATCCGAGCCTTCGATGTGGATCCGGTGCCACCACCCGCCGGCTTCCGAATAGTACAGACGCTCGCGGCCGCCGCTGGCCTTCGACATGTTGCGATTGAAGTTGAAGTGAGCGGCGAGCGAAGGCTCGCCGTCTTCGACCTTCTTGAACGAGGCGATCGTTTCGTAGGCGCGATCGCGATACAGCTCGATGAATTCGAGCGTCGCGATGCGCGCCTCGTGACTCGCAGCAGCCAGCGATTCGTTGGCCTGCACGACTGCGCGCAAACAGGCCGCGACGGCATCCGGCACTTCGACGCCGCCCAAGCCGCTGCCCACGAGCAGCGCGCTCAGCCCCAGCTGTTTGCCGACCTGACCGTAGGTCGGTAAATCCTGCGACGTCCAGGCGACGGCATATTCGACGATCGCGCGCGTCAGCGTGTCGGCGAGCTGCGAGGATGACAGCAGTCCCGGCATGCCGAGACCGACGACGATCGCACCCTTCGGCACCGCGTCGTGATTCTTCCTGAGCTCGGGATTGACGAACAGCGCGTTCGACAGCGGCGGTCCCGGATACAAGCCGAGTGACAGGCGCTGCGACAACTGCCCGGCGAGACTGCGGTCCAGTGCTTTCTCTGCACTGATGATCGTGTCGCCGGTGTAGTGACCGACCATGACGGGGTAGCTGGAGAAAGCGAGGTCGGCGTGCAACACGCGCACGTTGACCTTCGCGACGTCCGCAGACGGCGGCGCCTGCCGGCGCACGGATCCTCCGAGAACCTGCGCTCGCAGCATCGCCTCGTCCGGATACAACGGCTGCTCGGGCTCGATCAAGGAGACGACCTCGCCGGTCCCGCGTTGCACCGGTTGGACCGTCGACAGGCGCGTCGTCGTTCCGGTCGTGAGCAGGTCGGCAATCGCATCGAAGTGATCTTCCTCGGAGCACAGATCGCCGTGAACGGCATCCATGTACCAGGTGCGGATGCCGCTTGGAATGCCGCTGTCCCACGTCACCCGGCCGTCGCCGCGATTGGTCGCTTCGAGCACGAGGCGCTTGGCCTTGTTTTTCTGCTGACTATCGATGCGGATGCCGCTGACCGTTTGCGGAGCACGCCCCGCGACGTAGAGAACGTGATCGCGATCGAGCGGCGATTCGTCGATCACTTTGCGGAACGCTCGCGCTACGTCGAGATCACCCAATTCGGGCTGCTTCCAGTCGCCATCGAGGTGCTGCGCAAAAGCCGCCCACGTCGGGGCGGCGAAATAGTCGTCGCGAGGATCGTGCGGCAGCATTGCCAGCACGCCCGGCATCCGCAACACGACGCCGAGCAGATCCGCTGCACTGTTCTTCAGATCGAGCAGCGCCAGCTGCTTCAGTGTTCCGGAACGCCCGATCAACAGCTCGGGGATCGAGTGCGAGCCGCCGTTCGGCGTGCCCATCATCAGAAAACGTCCGCCATCATTGGCGCACAGGCGTGCCCAGGTCTTCGGATGGCGCGCAATCATCGTCCGCGTGACCAGGCCGCCCATGGAGTGCGCCAGGATGCGCACGGGCTGGTTGTTCTTTTCGGCGGTGTCGAGCTCGTTCTTCAGCACGTCCGCGAGGCGATCGGCTTCCACCTCCGGTTGCAACCGCCAGTCGTAAGGGAACGGTACGACACGATGAGTCGCCGCCAGGAAGCGCAGCAGCTCGCCATACGAGCGCGGCAGCGGCTCGACCGGGCGCACGGTGCGCTTCGCGCCGATCGCCAGCTTCATGAATCCGCCGAAGGCGAGATCGCTGATGTCCATCCAGATGCCATCGCCATCGACCGCGAGCGCGCTGCCCATGATGCCCGGCAGGAAGATCACGACCGGGCGCGGTGTCGCGTCGCGCGTTGCGATCTCGCGAGCGATGTCGACAACCCTGGGCTCGAAGTCCTGCAACGAGGGGTGAGTGCCCTGGGTCAAGGCTCCGACCAGCGTTGCTGCGCTGTCGCCGTTGCGGAAGTAGTTGAAGTGGTTGACGCCGGGGTCCCGGAAGAATCCAGCTTGCTTCTTGCCGGTGCGATTCGCGCCGCCGTACATCGAAGCGGTGTTGACCACGATGTCGTGATCGCCGCCGTAGAAACGATCGGAGATCCACGACAGCAGTCGCGCCCACAACGCATCCGGATCGAGATCGCCGGCAATGACGAACAGCTCGCCGGCGACGACCTTGCGCGGGAAGTTGAGGAGCTGGACGAACGGCGATTCCGGCATCATCGCTTCGACGCCGGGCAACACTTCGGGCTTGGTGCGCTCCTTCATTACCGCCGCGAGGAATTCGCCCAGGCCTTTGAACACGTCGCTGATCGGCGTGTTCGGCAAAGCCTTGCTTGCAACCGTGCCGATGACGCCGAGCCAGCGATCGAGCCGGCCCGAGGCCAAGGTCGTCCCCAGCGCGGGACAGGCGACGCGCACGTAGCGCTCGACACTGATGTCCTTCTTTGCGAGCAACTCCGCGAGCGCAAGCAGCTCCTTTTTCTCCTCACCGCGCCCCTCTGCATCGAACAGCGCCAGCTCGTCCGCGCTGAACGCGTCGGCGGGCGCCCAGCCCTGTTCCGCATCCTTGCTCTTCTTGCTCGAACTCAGACTCTCGACGCGCGTCTGCCCGCGGCAAAGCAACTCGCCGACCATGCCGCCGCGGGAATGCGAGACCAGATGAACTCTGCAGCCTTGGGGCAGCACTTCCGCCAGCTCGCGTGCGTTCTCGAGCGGGCTCACGGGCAGCGTCGGATGCTCGAATCCATAGACGCGCTCGCCGTATTTCGAGCGGATCTGCGCCAGCTCGCCGGCGCGCTCCTTGGACCAGAGCTCGCCGAAGCTGCCCCAGGTGCTCGACAACGTGCCATGGAGGAAAACGAGAATCGGCTCGTCGCCCGCTTTGCGTCCGAGATCGTGCGGCGTCAGGCCGAACCCGCCATCGAGCGCACACTTGAACAGACCGAAGCCGGGACGTTGCAAGCTCTTGCGCTTCTCGACCTTCTCGGCGACGGCGAGGGCCGACGCCTTCGGAACGTCGACGCCGAGCACCTTGATGGACTTGAGCACCCAGCTGGTGACGCCGCGAGTCGCCGCGCCGGTGCTCGGCACGGCGATGGTCGCCGGCACGTACAGCTCCGCATCCTTCGCATCGCGACTGGCGCCGCTGGCAAAGCGCTCGCGGTATTCGTCCGCGCGCATCCAGGTGCACGTCCCGTCTGCGAACTCCAGCTCGATGACATCGTCCGTCTCGATGTTCGCCGCAGCGTCCTCGGCAATGCCGCGCTCCGCTGGCCGGAACTCCTGCTTGACGCGGATGGATACTTCATCGGCGAGCGGCGCGGCCGCAGTTTCCAGCGCGGAAGGAGATTTCGTCGCTGCCAGCGGGCCATGCAGCGAGAAAGACCCGCCTTCCGCGGGCGTCCCTTCCTGCAAGGAAGGGTCTTGCGCGCGACTCGACGCAACGGGCGCGACTTGCTTACTGCGGCGCGTGACAGCAGCAGCTTTCTTCTTTGCTTTGCGGGTCGGTCGCTTCTTGGTCGCCATCAGTGACCCTCCATGTGTCGCCCGCGGCGACGTGGTTGTCAGCGGATCGGACTTCGGGCTTCGAGGTTGATTCGAGTTGTCGTACTCTCTCGGCCGCAGGTGTTTAACATCCGCTCAGAGAAAAAACCATTGGGACGAAGGACATCACGAGAACAACCTGGGAGGCAGCCATGAGCCGATTCTTTACACTGGCCGAGATGACGCGATCCGATGCTGCGACGCGCGCGAATATTCCGAACAAGCCCGACCCGACGCAGGAAGCGAATCTGGAGGCGCTCTGCACCAGCATCCTCGATCCGCTGCGCGAAGCGATCGGCGTTCCCATCAAAGTGACCTCGGGCTATCGGTCACCTGATCTGAATGCTCTCATTCACGGTGCGAAGAGCAGTCAGCATCTCGAAGGCAAAGCGGCGGACATCCAGGCGCCGGGCAAGTCGGTCCTCGAGTTGTTCCAGACCGTGATCCGGCTCGGCCTGCCGTTCGATCAAGTCATTTACGAAGCGCAGAGTCCGACCGTCGTGTGGGTGCACGTTTCGCACGATCCGCTGCGCAAGCGCGGTCAGATCATGCGAGCTGAATTCGAAAACGGTCGCGCGGTGCGCTATCCGGTCATCTCTCGCGAAGATGCGTTGGCGATGACCGACCCGAATGTCCGGCGAGACGGGTCCGTGCCTGAGTGGTCCTTCGTCGAAGGGGCGGACGAACCCGAAGAGCTGGAAGCGGCGCCCGCCAGGCCGACGAAGAAGAAGACATCGACGAAACGGCAGTCGCCAAAGAAAAAGACGACGCAGAAGCAGGCCGCCAGGAAATCCAAGCGGCCCGCGAAGCGCGCGGCGAAAGCTCGACCTGCGAAGAAAAAGCGCAGGCGTTAGCTCGCGCGGCACCCTTCGTGATCGAAGGCGGCCAACACCTTCGTCCGCACGTCGGCCGGCGCCGCCAGCGCGTCGAGAATCCTCACCGCTTGCTGGCAAGTCGTGCGGTGCGCACCGTGACCTTCGGTGTCCATCGACACGGCTTGCTGATAGAGCGAGGCTGCTGCATCGAAGTTACTTTGCAGCAGTTGCACCTCGCCGATCGTGGCCGTGCCCCAGTAGTCGTTGCTCTTCGCGGCGGTGCCGACGATGGCCTGCACACGAGCAGCGAGTCCGGCGCTTTGCTCGCGTTCGCCCAACAACAGGCTCTTCGTCGCGGCGTTGATGCCGTTGTACGAATCCTTGCTGCGCTCGAATGCATCCAGGTACAGGTCGCGAGAGCGTCGCAAGTGCTCCGGGCGCTTCGTTAGGTTGTAGCGATCCATCCAGGTGCGCGCGTACAGACCGATGGTTTCCGGATCCGCCTCACCCGCGTTGTAGAGCTGTCCCAGCACTTCGGCTGCGTCGTCGTAACGTCCAGCGCGCGCCAGCGCCAGACCCTGCAGTTGTTTCGGTCGCAGCGCCTGGGGGAACTTGCTTTGCAAGGCATCCAGTATGACCAGCGCGGCATCGTTGTCCGCCAGGTCGATCAAGGCCTCCGCCGCCTGGCAACCGAGCGCAGGAGATGTCTGCCACACGAGGTCCGTCGAGCTCGCGAGCTCGGCGAGTCGCTGCTTGTTGCCGAGGTCGCGCGCAGTCTTGATGCGATTGCGCGCCGCCAGGAACTGGTCGTCGAAGGCCGCGGCAAACCGCACGGCCTCGGGCGGCAGCGGATTGCCGTTCAAGCCATAAAGCAGACGCAGCAGATTGCTGCCCGCGGGGCCGTCGCGATCTGTTGAAAAGTCCACGCGAATGCTGCCAGCGGCAAGACCCGGAACCTTGGTCCCGTCGACGGTGACGATGACGAAGCGGAACGCGGCGTCGTCGTTGCGGCGTGCCATGAGAGCGTTGTACTCGTCGAGGCACCAGTTGGAATCCGCGAAGGAGGACGACCAGATCATCGTCGCCGCGCCGCTCGCACCCAGCGCCTGCCCGAGGCTGCTCGCCAGCGCCCCTCCCGCGGGCAGCACGAACTGATCGAGAAAAACCTTGTAGCCGAGCTGGGTCAGCACGTCGTAGAGATGCAAGGCCCACAACCGGTTCACGGAGCGATAGCTGATGAAGATGTGATATTGCTGCCCGGTGCCGAGAGCGGCAGCACGCGGCGCCAGGGTCAGCCAGTCGTTGATCGTGGGAGTGGCCATGGTCGTCTCCGAATTGCTCACTTCATCCTGCCGATGATCGAGGCCAGCGAGATCCCTTCGTTCGCCGCGTAGGTGCCGGTCGCGCCGTTCAACTTCGGCATGCCGAGCATGCCGCCTTTGTGATGCAGGGCGATCACTTCCCAGGCACTGGCATTGAACACGGGACTGCCGGAGCTGCCGCCTTCCGTCGGTGCACGATAATGCACACGCACGATGCCGGGAATCGCCGGCGTCCCACCCTCTTCGCCCTCATGATCGATGAGCTCGTTGTCCTGCAGCGAGAACGACAGCTCGCGCCCGCCGGGATGGCCGATGATGTAGACGCGCGCCGGTTGATTGCGCGGCGGCAGCGCCTTCGCGAGTTGCATGGGCTGCAGCGGCGCGCCGAGTCCTGGCACGCGCAGCAGCGCGGCATCGCATTCTTCTTCCGGCGACTCCCACAGCACCTCGGCCACCGGATACCTGCGATCCGGATCGACGGCTTCGAAGACGATCTCCGCCTGTTCCGCTGCCAGCGCACCGCGCAGACCACCGCGGTTGATCACGTGGAAGTTGGTGAGCACGAGCAACTCGTCCTGCGGCTCGCGCCCGAGGTCGCCCGCTCTGACGAGGAAGCCGGTTCCGACGCGATCGGCGAGCTTCTGGCGAATGGCCGCGACCGCATCCGCGCGCTGCATGCCCGTGCGCCACCACTCGAAGGTCTTCGCACCTTCCTTGCCGAGGATGGCTTCGTACTGCGACTTGTCGGCCGCGTTCTGGTTCACCTCGTGCGCCGCGATCCGAACGTTGGCCTGCTGCAATCGCAGCAGCCGCGCCCGCAGGATTTCCAGGATCGCCTTGCCTCGGGTCGACTCGCCGAGCTCCCACACCTGCGTGAACTGGCGCAGCGTGCTCTGCAGATGGAACTCGCGCACACCCGACGCCACGACGTACTGCCGAAGGTTGTCCTCGATGAGCGGCCAGTCGCGCGTGCCGAGGCTCGCCTCGGCGACTGAAGCCAGATACCACTCGTTGCGAGCCAGCGCCGGGACCTGCCGCAGTTGCTCCAGCAATTGCAGCGCGAGTGCACGAGGCTCGTACGGAACAGTCAGCGGCATGCCGCGTCGACGCGCGTTGTCGAGCAACGCGAGCAGGTTCACGCCGTGCCAGTAAAGCTGCGGATCGGCTTCATACGCTTGACGATAGGCCGCGATGGCTTGCGCCAGCGCCTGCTGCGCCGGCAGCGCGCCTCTGACGCGAAAGTCGACATAGATCTGCTTGAACGCGCGACCCGTCAGTCCCATCGCCTCGTACGTTTCCGGATCGTTGGGCGACAGCGTGCTGCTGAGTGCACGCAGGACATCGACCGCTGCCGTTGCCTTGCCAGTATCGATGAGCGCCTGTGCGTAAATGCGCCGCGTCTGCGCATCGCCTGGAGCAGCGCGGCTCAGCGCTTCGACGAGCAGCAGCAGCTTCTCGAATTCCGTTCGATCGCGCAGGTCGCGGATCAGACTTCGCGCCGCATCGAGATCGCGTTGCGCAGGCTCGTCGCGAAGAGCGTCGATCAGCTCATCAGCGCGACGACGCAGCTCCTCCGCGGCCAGCGGCTCGTTCATGACTGGAAATCGTATTGCGCGCTCACGCCCAGGTCCGGGATCTTCCTGATGTAGCCGGCGTCGCCGAAGTCGACGGAGGGCGGGCCGCGCCGCTCGAACCCGGGCAAGCCTGCTTGCGCACGCAGCGCGTTCACGCGGTTGAGCCAACCCTTCAGGAACACCGCGAGGTCCGGATTCTTGTCGGCGAGCGTTCGATAGTAAGACTCGCGCGCGTTGCAGTACTCGATGACTGCCTGACCTTGATCGCACGCCGCTACTGCGTCCGCAGTGTTCTTGCCGTAGGCACCATCGACGCTGCAGCCAGCGCAATGCTGGAGGAAGCGCACGGCGCGCCCGACTCCCATGTTCACCGCCGTGTCGAACTGCACCAGGTCGAGCGGCGTCTGCAATTCCTGCGAATGCGCGGGCAGCCAATACTGCTTCTCGTAGATCGCTTGCACATCGGCATCGGTGATGAGCTGCACGCTCTGCGTCGCTGCTCCTTGCGAACGCCGCCAGTTGTCGTAGACAGCTTGAGTGATGCCCTTGTTGGTGGCGCCACCCGGATCCTTCGGGTGATTGACGAAGCCGCCTTCCCAACGCAACACGAACGGTAATGCAGCAACGAATTGGTCGGAAGCCATGACGGCCCTCCTTTGCTCAGCGTCGCACGCGCCCCAGGCGCAGGAACAGTTTGTCGAAGATCAGCAGGTGCAGGCCGCACAGCAGCCAGCCGACGCTGGCCATCACCAACGCGAACAGGATGCGGCTGATGATCGAACCTGGATTCAGGGCGGGCTTCAGACGATTGATCCAGGCCTTCGCCACCGGGAAGGCGATGGCGAGCCCGATGGGCACGAGCAGCACCAGGATGTTGCGCGCGAGCTTGCCGAGGTCGATGCGCCGACCGTCGAGCGGAATCTGCACGTGCGCGCTCATGAGGTAGATGAGCCCGCCGAGCGCGCCGAGGCCGACAGCAATCGCGAACGCGATGCGCAGAGCATTCAGCGCCGGGTGCAGATGCCAGACCTTGAACGCGAGCTGCGCGCCGGCACGCAGGTGACGCAACAGCGCCTCGGTGCGCAAGACCGGCGGCTTCTGATCGACTGGCGGCTTCTTGCCAGCAGCAGCGTCGGCGACATCGAGGAACCGCCATTGCTCACGCGGCGCGTCGCGGCCGTAGCATTCGCTCACGTACTTGTCCGCCATTTGATAGCCGCTGTACATGAGACTCAGCGCTTCGCGATCGGTGAACGAGTCCAGATCGGTGCGCAAGCTTGCCAGCGCCATCTGCACCCGGCGCTCGATGCCGTAGCCCGTCGTGTCGCCGGGCAGCAGCTCGGGCTCGCATGCCGAGCCGGAGACGCTCTGTACCGCGCGTTCCAGATCCTTGCGTAGATGCAGAAACACACAATTGCGCAACTGCCCGGAGCGCACGCGTGCTTGCAGTTCCTGGTGCTGCGAGATGCGTACGCGAGCCTGCAGCACGGTGTTCGTCCGCAACGCGACTCCGATCTCGCTGTGCGGCGGATTGATCAGCGAATCCATCTGTCCGCTGGCATCGCTCACGACCAGCACGTCGCAATCCTGATCGAGCAGCGCACGCATACCCTGATTGTCGTGCACGCCGCCGTCGACGAGTCGCACCGTGCGACCCTTGAACAGCTCCGGAAGGACGATCGGCGTGAACAATGCGGGCACGCACGAAGACGCGGCTACTGCATCGCCGAGGCGAAACTGTCGCCAGCGCTCCGGCGCCTCGCTGAAATACACGGGATCGAGCCGCTCCGTTGCATCGGCCGCCGTGCCATACGACAGCGGCTCACCCATGAACGATGCCGTGAACTGCCAGTTGCGTCCCGTGTTGAGCGTGGTGGCGTTCAGCACCAGCATCGGCACCTTCGAGCCGCGTCGCCAGTTGTCGGCTCGCGGCGAAAACGCGTCGGCGTATTGACCGTCCTGGTTCTTCGGCAGGATGAACGCCTCGTTGAGCCAGCGCTGCATCTTCCCCTCGCCGTCGTCGACCTGCGAGTAAAGGTGCTTCTCGTAGAGATCGCCGAGCCGCTGCGTGCGCGAGTAGTGACTCGGCTGAAACAGCATCCGCAGGTTGGTGAAGAGATCCGCCGCCACGCGCATGCGCACGTTCTTCTGGACCCCCGCGAGGAACTGCTGCAGCAGGTCGTTGACGATCGCGACGTAATCCTCGCGCTTGATCGAACCGTCGGCCTTCTCCTGCAGGACTTTGCGCAGCAACAGATAATAATGTGCGCCGACGATCGAGCCGCCGGACACGCACGAGATCACCTCGACGTGTCGCAGCAGATCGAGCTCCGCCATGCGCGCCAGCACGCCGATGTGAAACAGCGAGGCGCGAAAACCGCCGCCGGAAAGCGCCAGACCCAGCTTGCCCTCGATGCGGCCGAGGTCCTCGACGATCACCTGGTCGGAAAAAGCAGTCTTGAGAGTTGCCCTCAGCAGATCGTCGATGTGCTGCGGCCGTCCCGGCCCGAGTCGCTTCTGCAATCGCGCGAGCCGCAGCAACTGCGAGCCGGTCGACTCGCGCTGCCAGGGGCTCACATTGAACTTCGCGACGAGCTCCGCCTGCACCGCCAGCGCGGCGACGTATGCGGGCTCGTGGCAAGCGAGAGCGAAAAGCAGTTCGAGCAGTGTGGCGGACAACCACCACTTGTTGCCAGGGGCGTC
>Ga0068861_100000821_pt1 | contig 18796 bp, 17 predicted proteins | sample KBSSwiS42_FD_66593 | JGI IMG/M metagenome (GOLD analysis project Ga0068861, IMG submission 66593) | Switchgrass rhizosphere microbial communities from Kellogg Biological Station, Michigan, USA - KBS Switchgrass S4-2 | ecosystem: Host-associated > Plants > Roots > Rhizosphere > Soil ...
CAAAGATTCCGCCTGACGAGCCGAGCGCGCGGAAAGCTGCGGCGCAGTTCCCGGCAAACTCGTTTTGCGTCATGCCTTCTCTCATGCTTTCGCGAGTGGCTTTGTAAGCGGCGATGGTAATGTCGTTGGTGATCTGCATCAGCGAGATCTCGGCAGGTGACTTGTACATGCGGCCACCGGCAGTTATCGGCGTAGCGTTCACAAACTTCAACGCAGGAGCAGCGAGCCGAATTCCGTCGTAAAGGAAAAACCGCACGCGTTCTTCAATGCCTATCGTTCCCGTGCGAATGCCGCGGTCGCGAAAGATTTCAGCGACGCGTTTATAAGGACTCTCATCCTCTTCCCACGTACGAATGTCGGTACCCATGCGAATCAGTTCGCGCGCGCGTTCTTCCTCAAAATTCGGACAGATCCAGGCAATCTCGCCACGCGCCGGGATCACCATCGCAAACATTCTTTCACTCGTGCCCCAACGCATGCCGGTGTAATAGAACATGCTGCTGCCCGGCTCGAGATAGATCGCGTCGATGCGTTGCTCGGTCATGAGTTTCTGCGCCTTTGCGATCCGCGCTTTGCGTTCTTCGAGGGTGATCGGCACGACGCCGTCAGTCATGCGCCGCAGCCGGCGAATAGGTTCGGGCACACTAGACTGTTGTGTTGGTTCGATTGTTTCGGAATCGGCGTAGGCGAGCGAGTGATCTAACAACATTGCGCCAGCCACACCGGCGGATAAACGGAGAAAGTCTCTGCGATCGGTGCACATGGCGCAACAACTTACAACATCGTAGTTGAGAGTGGAAGGGCCAACCGCTAGAATCGCCGCGATGCCGATAAGAAGTGAAGACCTGCATGGATCAGCACCAGCCGACTTGGACCTACAGAAGATTGGTTAACGCACAAAAACTTCTCTGCGCTCTGCTTTGCTGCGTTTTCTGCGCCATCGCCGCGAATGCGCAGGACGCGTCGCGGAAGCGGCCGTTGCGTTGGGGCGCCGACCCCAGCGGCGGCGCGCCTTACGTTTTCACCGATCCAGCCAATCCCGATCGATACATCGGCTACGAAAAGGAGATGGTTGACGCGCTCGCTGCCGCCATGGGCCGGACACCCGAGTTCGTGCCCAGCGATTGGGAAACGCTCGTGTCGGCGTTGCAACGCAACTCCTTCGACATCATCGTCAACGGACTCGAGCCGACAGGCGATCGCGCGCGGCAAATACTCTTCAGCAACCCGTATTATATCTTTCAGCTTCAACTCACAGTGCGACAAGACGACAGCCGCATTTCGTCTCTCGCGGATTGTAAGAACCGGGTCGTAGCAACACTCGGCAATACAGCCGCGTCCCGTTTGTTGCAACAGGAAGGAATTCCGTTTCGCAGTTATCAGGATCCCGTTGGCGCCTATCGTGATCTCGAGTTGAAACGTATCGACGCTGTGCTGATGGACGTGCCGGCTGAAGCCTTCTACGCGCGTCCGAATCCCAAATTGAAACCCGCGGGCGCTCCATTCACGCGTGGTCTTTACGTCATCGGCTTGCGCAAAGGCGACGATGCGTTGAAAGCTGAAGTGGACCAGGCGATCGATAAGATCATTCGCGACGGCACGCTCGAGACGATTCTCAAAAAATGGGGACTTTGGAACGATGCGCAAGTCGAATTTCAAGCGCCGATCCGGGCTGGCGATCAAGCGACAGCAAACGTCGAGTACACCACCACAAACGCACCTTTCAATTGGGGTGAAGCTCTCTGGCGATTGACACGCGCCGCGGGAGTCACTGTTTTCATCGCGCTCGGATCAATGGTGATCGCGGTTCTGCTGGGGTTGCCGCTGGCAGTCGGCCAGTGGAAAGGACAGGCGTGGCTGCGCGCGTTGTGCACGATTTACGTCGAATTCTTTCGCGGCACTCCTGTCCTGGTCCAACTGCTGTTTCTGTACTTCGGACTGCCAGTGATTGGAATCGCGATGCCCGGTTGGTTAACGGCGCTCGTGGGACTTGGGCTGAACTATGCCGCTTACGAATCGCAAGTCTATCGCGCGGCACTCGAGGCAATTCCGCACGGCCAGTGGGAAGCTGCTTACTCGTTGGGCATGAGTCCGACGCTCGCATTTCGTCGCATCATCCTCCCGCAAGCGTTCCGCATCGCATTACCGCCGATGACTAACGACTTCGTTTCGCTCTTCAAAGACACTTCCGTTGCCTTTGCGATATCAGTCTGGGAACTGGCGACAGCTTATCGCGAACTCGCGAATGCATCGGGACAGTTCTTACTTCTTGGTCTCGCAGTCTCCGCGTATTACCTGATCATGAGTTTGCCGATGGCCCATCTCGCACGCCTGCTCGAACGGCGCCTAAGTAATCGTTCAACCGAGAGAATGATAGAAGCAGAACCGGCGGAGGTCGGCGCATGATTCGAGTCTCGGGTTTGCGAAAACGTTTCGGCGCCAGCGAGATTCTGAAGGGAATCAGTTTTGAAGTGCCACCGCAGACTGTGCTTGGAATCATGGGCGCATCAGGCAGCGGCAAGTCGACACTGCTCAGGTGTATGAACGGTTTGGAGACCATCAACGACGGCACAATCGAGTGTGACGGCGTGCGTTTGGAAGCGAAGATCTCGCATGCAGACTACCGGCGGCGCGTGAGAGATCTGCGATTGAAAGTGGGCACGGTATTCCAACACTTTCATCTCTTCCCTCACTTATCGGTGTTGGGAAACATCATTGAGGCGCCGGTGCACGTGTTGCGCACGCCAAAGAAAAACGCCGAAACGGAAGCGTTGCAACTACTCGAATCAGTCGGACTCGCCGGCGCCGCGAGGCGTTATCCCGGTTCACTTTCAGGCGGAGAACAACAACGAGTCGCGATTGCGCGCGCGCTGGCAATGCATCCCGCGTTACTCCTGCTCGATGAACCAACAAGCGCGCTCGATCCACGTCGCATGAACAGTCTACGCGCACTGCTGCGTACATTCGTGGACCGCGGTCACACGATGATCATCATTTCTCACTCGATGGGATTTCTCGGCGGAGTTGCCGATAACGTCCTGTTTATGGAAGGTGGGCTAGTTGTCGAACATGGCCCCACGGATCAAGTGCTCAACTCACCCAGGGACCCGCGTACAAAGGACTTTCTAGAACAGGCCGACTAAGTATCCGCACGCGGATACTTGAATGCGGCTTCTCCTGAGACGCTTTCCAAATAACGGTCGAAGGACTCGCGCTGATCGACGTTCGTGATTTTCGTCCCGAGTAAATAGCCCCGAACTGAAAACGGATCCGTGAGACGCTCACAGCGAACCGGCGCCACTTCCAAACCCACTATTCCATCAGGCAAATGAAGTAAAAGTCTCAAACGATTCGAGCCGCTGCAAAAGCGTTCGTCGATGATGGTGGCTGGAAGGACCATCGCCAAACCCGCAGCGCTGAGGTCGCTGGTCTGGCCGAAGAAGATCAGGTTTGAGTCACCGCCGTAGGCGTCGTTGTCGAGCAGCGAAAGGGTCGCTGCTAGTTCAACTTCGCATTTCACCCTGAGCCGCCGCGTAATCCGGCGTTCTATCGATGAGGCAAGTTTGTTCAAGCTGGTCAGTCTCCTGTCTTGCGAAAAATTGAGATCTGGCCCAGTCTTTCTAGCGTCTTTTTTGATTGTTAATGCTCGAAGCCGCAGCCCCCGCACTCCGGCCGGCCAGTAGTAGCACGAAACAATGAGTTTGTACATGGGAGAGTCGTTAGTTCGCTCTTATTTAATTGTCGATTTCGAATCAATTAAACGTGCAATACCGCCCCAATCCCACTTTCAGCAGCCTTGACCTGCATGGCTCGTTCGATCCCGTCAAAAGCCTCGGCAAGGAGCTGTTCACCGGCAAGATAAACCAGCCGGAAGTAGCCGTCCGCAGGGTCGCAACCGAAACCGGAGCCATGGACCACCAGCACGCCTGAGGCCTCGAGTAAATCAAGCGCAAATTGCTCGTCAGTACGTCCCGCGAGGTAGTCCGTCTTTACCATCAGGTAGAAGGCGGCTTCCGGCACGACACAACTCAGGCCGTCAATGGCATTAACGCGTGCGGTCGCAAGATCGCGGCGCCTTCTAATCTCCTCGATAAAGTTTGCGATGTACTCTTTGCTGTCTTCCAGCGCAGGCGCAACTGCGTATTGCGCCGGTGTCGGCGAGCACAAACGACCGCCGGCCAGACGCATAACTGCGTCACTAAGGCCACCCATCTTTTCCGGATGCGTGAAACGCAGCCAGCCGATGCGCCAGCCTGACAGCATGTGAGTCTTCGACAAGCTCTCGAGAGTCACCACCGCGGCGCCACTCTCTTTCGCGAGCACAGACGCAGCGGTCGGCGGCGTGCTGAAACAAAGATCCCGATACACTTCGTCGCTGAGCACGAGCAGATCGCGTTCGGCAGCGAGTTCCAATAGTTGACGCGTGGTGTTGTCCGGGGTAATCGAGCCCGTGGGATTACTTGGATTAATCAGAACTATTGCACGTGTGTTCGGATTGATGAGCGAACGGATTTCGTCAACCGACGGACGCCAACCATCCTGCGGCTGCAAGTGGTAATAACGAATCTGCGCGCCCAACTTGCCGACTATCGCGGGATAGATCGGATAACCAGGAGCAGGCAACAACACTTCCTCGCCTGGATTCACGAGCGCAGTGAGCGTAAGGTCAGCCGCTTCTGAAGCTCCGGAAGTGATAACCACGTCCTTCGTTTCCGTCGGCGAACCCAATCTGCTGGCGTACCGTGCGACCGCTTCCCTCGCTTCGAGTATTCCCGACGAATGCGAGTAGCCTGAGAACTTATCGCGGACAGCGCGATTAACGGCTTCAATAACGAAGTCAGGCGGCCGAAATCCAAAAGATTGCGGATCGCCGATGTTCAGGTAGATTACGCGTCTTCCTTTGCGTTCCAGTGCTTCGGCGGCACGAACAACATTGCGGATGGCGTAATTAAAGTTGATGGCTCGTTCTGACGGGTGAATCATGGCCCGACATTGTAAAAGATTTGCGAGGAATTGGCTTCCCGTGCGGGCAAGTTTTTACCGCAGGATTGCGGTGACGGGGTCGTGAGGGCCTCTTAAATAGGCAATAAAGGAACGCAGTTGTTCGCACTGCTCGTCTGACAGATTTGCGAAACGCACGCCAAAACCAACGGGCTGCATTTGATGCGCTATTTCGCCCCTCAGTTCCAGCCAGGTGCCGTCCGGAAGTTTAACTCTCAACATCAGTGGCTCGCCGATGTAAGCCTCACCTATAGCGTCAACAAAGCATCCGCCCTCGGAAAGGTCTGTAATGCGGGCCGGACGGCTGCCACCCCCGTCCCAAATGGCATCGAGGGAAACGGTGAAACGATCTTCGCTGCGACGTTCGTCCATATTCAATTCTGGGCGTGGAACATTCTTTCCGGTCAGACTGAGATGAGGCTTCAAGCCCGCACGTAATGCCTCAGAAACTGCGCCCGGGCACTGTTGGGCTACGACGCGATTCTATATCATGGCCGGGCATGTTTAAACCAAAAATAGAAGTCCTGCCTGTCGCTGAAATCAGAAAACACTTCCCCGCCCTCGAACGAGTACACAACGGTTACCCAGTCGCCTATTTCGACGGGCCGGGCGGTACGCAGGTACCGCGTTACGTCGTAGAGCAGATGAGTGACTACCTGTATCACCACAACGCCAACACCCATTGGGCATATCCAACCAGCGCCGAGACCGACGCCGCTATAGAATACGCACGCCGTGCCTGCGCGGATTTCCTGAACGCGTCGCCAAACGAGATAGCGTTCGGCGCAAACATGACGACGCTAACGTTTCACCTCTCACGAGCGTTGGCTTTGAACTACTCGCCAGGCGACGAGATCGTAGTTACGGAACTGGATCATCACGCGAACGTCGATCCGTGGCGAAGACTAGCCACTGAACGCGCTGTAACGGTGCGGACCGTGCGACTCGACACCGCGACCGGCCAGCTCAACTATGAAGATCTGGAACGTTTTGTTGGAACAAAAACAAGAGTGGTGGCTATCGGCGCGGCTTCAAACGCGCTTGGCACGATCAACGATCTGCCGCGCGTCATTGAATTGGCGCACAGCGCGGGCGCGCTGGTGTTTGTGGACGCTGTTCATTACGCGCCGCATGCCTTGATAGACGTACGCGAACTCGATTGCGACTTCGTCGGCATGTCGGCTTACAAGTTTTATGGACCACACGTGGGCATACTGTACGGCAAGGCCTCGCTGCTCAACGACATCGACTTTCCGAAGTTGGTGCCATCGCCTGATTACATTCCCGAAAACGCAGAAACCGGCACACAGAACCAGGAAGGCATGGTCGGCGCCGCAGCAGCGATCGACTATCTCGCGTCGCTGGGTAGCAATGCGACGCGGCGTGAAAACCTCCGCAGCGTTTTTGCCGCGATGCATGCGCGCAACTCGCAACTCCTGGCGCGATTGTGGGAAGGCTTGAGTTCGTTACCGCGCGTGACGCTTTATGGTCCAGTACCGGATTCACCACGAACGCCAACACTCGTTTTTACGATCGAGGGCGTTACTTCGACCGACGCAGCGCGTGCTCTGGCTGAGAAGGGTCTGTTTCTTTCGCACGGAGACTTCTACGCGTGGACGGTTGTGGATCGTTTTGGTTTGCAGCCGGAAGGATTCATTCGCGCCGGTTGTGCGTGCTACACGACGGAAGAAGAGATCGATCGTTTACTTAACGGCGTTAAGGAAATCTGCCAATAAACCGTAAGCGGTGCTTTGCAGGTTTGGACGGTGCGACACGACCGTCAAGCCTGGAATCGTATCGAGTTCAAAGTGAATTGCGAGCGAGGTGCCGCGCACGTTTCCGAGTGGATCGTTAACTCCTATCTGTTCCGGTCGAACTGAAGCTGTGACTGAGCCGTCTGCGTTGACAGTCGCACGAGTCAAGAGCTTGTAAGGCTTTCCTTCAGCGCGAGCTGCTTGCAGCATCCTCGGTTCGAGCGCGCGTATTCCCTCACGGCGCACCGCACTCGGCATCAACGGCGTCCTTAGAATCACACGCGACACCGCGCAAACTTTCATCACCGAATCCCAACCGTCAACATCGTGACCGGGATCTGTTTCTGCGACGCCGAGTTCCTGTGCCGCTTTAACGCCCTCGGCAAAACTCCTGCCCGCCTCCATAGTTTCGAGAATGATGTTCGTGGTTGAGTTGAAGACGCCGCTGAACCCGCGGATCTTTACGGCCGGCAAGGTCTCTCGGAACAGGGAAAATACCGGAGCGCTATCGAGCACGGTCGATTCGAAGAAGAAGTGCTTGCCTTGAGCTTTAGCGATTTCGTTCAGTTCGTCATACGCGTAAACAATTGGAGCTTTGTTAGCGGTAATAGTGTGCGCGCCTGACTGTAGCGAAGCTCGCAAATACTCGATCGCGGGTTGGCCGGTTTCGGGATTAAGTGAAGTCGTCTCAAAAACGACGTCGGGCTTTGCATGTGTAAGCCACTCGTTGATGTTGTTGTGCGTATCGGTTTGATCGGTTCCGGCGAGCAAGCTTGCAACGTCGATCGCTTCACCACTCGCACGCCATCCCATGCGCCGCGTCGCAACACCTGTGATCTCCCACTCGATCCCGTAGTTATCGCGCAGCTCGCTCGACTTCGCAACAAACAGGCGCACGAGCGCGCGTCCAACATTTCCAAATCCCAGGAAGCAAAAACGGTAACGTTTCATGTATGATTAGAACCCGATGAAACAATATCACGATCTGCTGCGATCGATTCTCAAGAATGGCACTGAGCACCGCGACCGCACCGGCGTTGGTACTATTTCACACTTCGGTTTTCAAACTCGATTCAACCTTCGCGTGGGTTTTCCAATCGTAACAACCAAGCGTGTTCCCTTTCGTTGGGTGGCCGAGGAACTGTTCTGGTTTCTCTCGGGTGATACAAACGAAGCGAACCTGCGCGCAAAGGGCGTCGATATCTGGGCCGAATGGGCCGACGATGAACACACGCAGAAGTTTGGGCGTTCAGCCGGCGATCTTGGACCAGTTTACGGGTATCTCTGGCGCTCATTCGGCGGAGATTATCCCACAAAAAATGGCGTGGACCAGATCGCAAAACTGCTTGAATCGATTCGCACTAATCCCGAGTCGCGCCGGCTCATCGTGACCGGTTGGGATCCGCGTGTGGCTGACAACGTCGATTTGCCGCCGTGTCACACGTTGTTTCAGTTCAAGGTCGAAAACGGCCGTGTGCTTCATTGTCAACTCTATCAGCGCTCGGCAGATGCTTTTTTGGGAGTTCCATTCAACATCAGTTCCTACGCGCTGTTAACTCACTTGATCGCTCATGTGATGGAGTTGGAAGTTGGCGATTTTGTCTACACGCTTGGCGACTACCACATTTATAAAAACCATCGCGAACAAGTTGAGGAGTTATTGTCACGCGAGCCGTTGCCGCTTCCGCAACTGAAGATTGAAGATCCGGAGCATCGATTGCGCGGACTTGAAGGACTGTTGGCTATGAAGTACGAGGACTTGAATCTCGTTGGTTACAAACCTCTAAGCAAGATAGCGGCGCCAGTGGCTGTGTAAGCATGATCATCGGTATTGCAGCAGTTGATCGCCAGGGCGCGATTGGGAAGGGCGGCAAGCTTCCGTGGCACTACTCCGCGGACATGAAGTTTTTTCGTGAAACCACGACCGGACACGCTGTGGTTATGGGTCGCAAGACGTGGCTCACGTTGGGTAAGCCACTGAAGGACAGGCTCAACATCGTGTTGAGTCGTGACGCGAGCATCGAGCCGCAGGAGTCGTTGTTGGTGCTGAGTGATATTGACTCCGTGTTGTCGTTGAATGAGTCGTTGACGACGGACCTGTTTGTGATTGGCGGCGCGCAGATCTATGAAGCGTTTCTGCCACGGATTGAGAAGTGGATTATCACGCAAGTGCCGCTGAAAGTGAGCGGAGCAGACGCGTTTATGCCGAAGGGTTATCTCGGAGGCTTCAAGGAAGCCGATTCAAAACCGATTGGTGACGGATTGGTTGTTAAGTATTACGATCGTGCTTAACCATTCGCTCGGGCGCTAAAAGAGTTCCTCCAACGCTTCGTCCACAGATTTCACTCCAATAACTCGCACGCCAAGCAATCGTTCGAGCCCAGCGACGTTCGACGCCGGCATAACGATCTTCTTAAACCCAAGCGCCTGCGCTTCTCTCGCGCGCACCGAAGCTTGCATTGCGCCACGAACTTCACCCGTGAGCCCAACTTCACCAAACACCGCGGTATGTGGATCTACGTTGACGTTCTTAAAACTGGAGGCGATCGCAGTAACAACGCCGAGATCCGCAGCAGGCTCATCAACCTCCAGCCCACCCGCGATATTCACAAACACGTCATCGCCGGTTAACTGCAAACCCGCACGCTTCTCGAGCATCGCAATCAACAGCGCCACTCTGTTTTGATCGAGCCCCTGCGTCATGCGACGCCCAGTGCCATACTTGTTTCCCGAAACCAACGCCTGGATCTCGACCAGCAGCGGCCGCGTCCCTTCCATGCAAGCAGTAACGATCGAACCCGCGACGTTCTGGGGCCGCTCCTGAAGAAACATCTGCGAAGGATTCGCAACCGGCATCAGCCCGCGTCCAGTCATTTCAAACACACCCACTTCGTTCGCCGCGCCATAACGATTCTTTACCGCGCGCACGATGCGATGGTTGTGATGTCGTTCGCCTTCGAAGTAGAGAACAGTATCGACAATGTGTTCCAACACCTTTGGTCCCGCGATCGATCCATCTTTCGTAATGTGGCCAATAAGAAAAACGGGAATGCCGCGGTTCTTCGCAAGCAGGAGAAACTGGTGCGCCACTTCCCTCACCTGCGAAACGGATCCCGGAGCCGATTCGATCAGACTCGAAAACACCGTCTGAATCGAATCAACGATTATGGCTGTGGGTTTGAGTCGTTCGATTTCGTGGAAGATGTTTTCGAGGTTCGTTTCGGGAAGGAGAAAAACGTTCTTCGCGGCGACTGCGAGACGTTCGCCGCGAAGTTTTATCTGGCGTTCGGACTCTTCACCGGAAACGTAAAGCACGACCATTCCGGCGTCGCTTAGTTTGTCCGCAACCTGGAGAAGCAGCGTGCTCTTGCCGATCCCCGGATCGCCGCCGATCAAGGCGAGCGTGCCGGGAACGATGCCGCCGCCAAGAACGCGATCGAACTCCGTCACGCCTGACGGCAAACGGCGATCATCCTGCGGTTCGATGTCAGTGAACGCCACCGCGCTTACTTCGCGCAGTTGGAATCCATTCTTGCTGCGGCGCGACGGCTGAGTTTTCTCTTCAACGAGCGAATTCCACTCGCCACATTCAGGACACTTGCCAAGCCATTTGCCCGACTGGTGCCCACAGCTTTGGCAAACGAATAGTGTTTCGGCCTTTTTCACAGAGATAAAACGGGGCCTACAACAACTCCTTCACATTTTCCGTGGGCCGTCCGAGCACTGCGCGGTCGCCTCGTTCAACGATCGGCCGTTGTAGCAAATCCGGATGTTCGACCATGAGAGCAATCAACTCGTTGTCGCTGAAGTCAGCGTTCGCCAGGCCGAGTTCTTTGTAAACCGGCTCACTCTTGCGCAGCAGATCGCGTGGCTTGAGCTTCAACTTACGAATGAGCTCAGTGAGCTTCTTCTTACTCAAAGGCTCGACGTAGTAATTCACCTTTTCAAACGGAACACCACTCTCCCGGAGCAGTTTGTCCATCTCGCGACATTTCGTTCAAGTCGGTTTTTCGTAGACTGTTATCTTGTCCGCCATGTTTACGGGAATATTCCTCTCACTCTCGTTGCTTCAACTACACGGCCGACGGCCAGAATGTACGCGCCGGTCCGCAAGTCGGTCTTGTAACGTTCGGACACTTCGTGAACGGATTGAAATGCCGCTTGCATCGTCTGCTCGAGCGTTTCGTTGATCTGGCGTTCAGACCAGAAGAACGAATACTGATCCTGCACCCACTCATAGTAACTCACTGTCACACCGCCCGCATTCGCGAGGATGTCAGGCACCAAACAAACACCTTCATCCTCCAGCACTCTATCGGCGCCGGGTGTTGTTGGTCCATTCGCCAATTCAGCAATGATCTTCGCCTTAACGTCGCCGACGTTCTTTAACGTGATCGCGTTTTCGAGCGCCGATGGCAGCAGGATGTCGCAATCAACTCCGATCATGTCCTCGGGCGCCATCTCCTTGGCTCCCTTGAGTCCGGCGAGCGACTTCGTTTCTGCTTTGAGCTTTAACGCCTCTTCAACGTCAATACCGCTCTCAGCGTAAACACCCGCTTTCGAATCGCAGGCAGCTACCACTTTTGCGCCGTCTTCCGCAACGAGGCGTGCGATGTTTGCTCCGGCATTACCGAATCCGTGAACTGCCACGCGTGCGCCTTTCAAACTCATATTCTTCACGCGACATGCCTCACGCAACGCATAAAGACAGCCGCGTGCAGTTGCTTCCGCGCGTCCCTGTGAACCGCCGAGCGAGATTGGCTTTCCAGTAACGACACCGAGTTCCGTGTGTCCACGCACCATCGAGATCGTGTCCATGATCCAGGCCATGGTCTGTTCGTCAGTGTAGACGTCAGGCGCGGGAATATCGCGATCTGGTCCAATGATCGGCGCAATCTCGAAGGCGTAGCGGCGTGTCAGCCGTTCCAGCTCATTCCGTGAAAGACTCTTCGGGTCGCAAATAACTCCTCCTTTTCCACCGCCATACGGAATACCAACAGTTGCGCATTTCCACGTCATCCACGACGCTAATGCTTTCACTTCATCGAGTGTGACGTTTGGGTGATAACGAATACCGCCCTTCGCTGGTCCACGCGCAATGTTGTGCTGCACGCGATAACCTTCAAATACCTGTACGTCACCGCCATCCATCTTCACGGGAATCGAAACAATTAACTGTCGCTTGGCATTCTCCAGAACACGACGCATCGAGGCCTCGAGGTCGAGGTGGTCGGCTGCGCGATTGAACTGTTGTTTGGCAATTTCGAACGGGTTGAGTTCTTCCTGAAAGGCCTTTTGGGTCGCCATGCATTCCGCTCCTGAAAAAATGTGTGGGCTTCGGAGAGCGCCGGTAATCCTATGTGGTTGCTATCGAGAGTTCAAGCGGGAGGCTGGGAACTCACGCGGGCGCGCGGTGTCTAATCAAAGCGAGTAAGCTCCCGCGACCCGAACGGCACCGGTAACCAGCGGAGGAACCAGATGTTTAATAACCTGATTGAATCGACTTCGCACGCGAAGGAGTTTAAGCGGCGCGGGTCCTTTCTGCTCTTTACCAGTGCCACCTACATCGTTTTGTTCGTCATCACCGGTGTGGTCAGCATCTACGCTTACGATGCGCGGCTCGAAGAGCAGACACTTGAAATCGTAACGTTGTTGCCGCCGCAGGAGATTGTTCCTGACCCGCAGCCGGAACCAGCGGAGCGTCCCGATCGTCCAAGAGAAACCAGCAACACGAGCAGGGTACCTGAGCGCGCAGTCGCGATGCTCGGTGTGGACCATCCGGAGATTGTGCCGGAAAAAGTCTCAGCAGCACCGAACAAGAACCTGCCACTTCCGCCGGGTGGCGCAATCATTACCGGCCGTGATTTCAATCCGGAATCCATAGCCGGCCCAGGGTCGCAGTCTGGTGGCGGCAGAGAGGTGGTCCAACCACGTACGGTTGTGACCATCCCGGATCAACCACCACCGCCACCCGAACCACCGAAGCCGCCGAAGATTGTCAGCAAGGGAGTGATTAACGGCAACGCGACTTTTTTACCGAAGCCCATATATCCCGAATTCGCAAAAAGAGCGGGTGTTCAGGGCAGTGTCAGCGTTCAGGTTCTGGTCGATCTGGACGGCAAAGTGGTCTCAGCCAAGGCGGTAAACGGACACCCACTTCTGGTTCTCGAAGCACAGAGAGCTGCGCTTCGAGCTCGTTTCTCACCGACTTTGCTGAGCGACCAACCCGTGAAGGTTTCAGGAGTGATTACTTACAACTTCGTACTTGGACATTGAGAGTCCTGCCAAAGCAAAGAGGTACGAGGCCATGCGGCTCTCGTACCTCTCCCGCCGAGAGCCACAAAGAAGCACAAAGGCAGTGAATGAAGCTCACCTTCCCTGTCTTGTGTCTCTTGTGCCTCTTTGTGGCAATGTCCTTTCTTGTGCCTCTTTGCGGCCCAGGCCTAGATAGTCGCGGCCCAACGAACGATTTCGTCCATCGCGGCCTGGTAAAGGTCTTCCTGCGGCAAGCCAAACTTCTTTGGCGCTTTGAATGAATGATCTCCGCCTTCGATCGCGTAGATCTTTGCAGGCGGGCGGAGATCTTTAACGAAGGGTTGGATTTCTTCCGGCGTGCCGAGTGCATCGCGCGTACCCTGAACAAACAACATCGGCTTCTGAATCTGTTCGAGATGTTCGACGCGCAATCTCGCAGGATTACCCGGCGGATGCAGCGGATAACCAAGAAACACCAAACCACTCACATCCAACGCGAGTGGTTCATCCTCACGCGCCGCGACCACCTGCGACGCGATTCGTCCGCCCATCGACTTCCCACCGACAACCAAACGGTTGTTCTTCAGCTTTCTATGTTTTGAGATCGTTTCGATCACCGCACGAAAACAGGTTTCCAACTTCGACTTCTGATCAGGAACTGAACGTCCCTGCTCCATGTAGACGAAGTTGAACGTCATTACATCAAGACCACGCTCGGCGAGACCGCGCGCAAACATGCGCATGAAACCGCTCAATTGGTTCGCACCGGCGCCATGGCCCAACAACGCTGTCAACCCGGCGCGAATCTTCTTCGCAGCCGGATAAAAGAGAGCGCTAACGGCTTCTTTCTCGTTTACTTTAATTGTAAGTATTTCAGGTTCGTCCACCATTCTATGATTGAGTTTCCTTCGCCAGCATGGCTAACGCGTCTTGTTGTTCACTCTTGAATCGCTTGGAGACACTGGCCTGAACGCCCGGCGAGCTCCGCGAAAAGTAGACAAGATTGCCGTCTGCTTTTTTACGTCCGCGTTCGGCGTAGATCGCACAAATGAGTTCTTTATCGTAAGTCGGGTCTGAACAACCGCAACTCAGCGTCGTGATCGCGCGGTGCACGATCGAAGTTCCGCCGCCGTGTTGCACCGCTGTGGACCAGATCACGTCCTGTACCGCGCGGCTTCGCGTGTTGATGTCAACGTTGTCGTCAGAAAGTACCTTGCCGCAGAGCAGATCATAATGCGTCGCTTTGATGTATGCATGCTGCGCGGCTTGAAATGCGTCAGTTTCGTCTGCGGCAATTTTTTTCCACACGGCGGTGAACTGCGCCGTGCCGGCTGTAAGATTCGCAAAGTCCTTGGACCATGGGAATCCAGGTTGCGTAACGAAACGAGTGGCGGTTCCCATCTTCGACGCCATCTGATAAGAACCGTACGACACACCGCCATAGTCGCCGGCGCCCGTAGAAACCGTGCCAGGACCTCGACCTCCTGTCTCGTACTTGGCAGATAACGTGCCCAACTCCTCAGCCAGGGCTTTGCCTATTGCGCCTGCCGCCGGCTGCGTCACGGGTTTACTTGGCATACTCGGCAGGGGCTGCGTGTTGTCGGTGTAGGTTGGCGATGCGTCGTTTGTAATGGGCGGTACCGCTGTGTTTGGGAGCGGCCGCGTATTCGCATCGTCGGATGCGGGTTGCGAAATATTGGTCGCAGTTGAACCGTTGGGCAAGTTAAGAACGTCGCCCACGTAGATCTTGTTAGGATCGGAAATCTGGGGATTGGCCTTCATCAAGTCTGCTATCGTCACTCCGTTGCGCGTGGCGATCTTTGAAAGCGTGTCGCCCTGCTTTACCGTGTAAGTCATTTTTGAGGAACCTCCGTATGCGTGCGAATAGCGAGGGACTCGATAGTAGTCAACCGCTTGAGGCTGAGTCAATCAACTCAGACATAAACCTTCGTCACGCGCTCGCCTATGCCGCACGTCACTTCGTACGACAGTGTGCCCGCGATGCGTGCGAGGTCTTCAGCTCTGATTTTCAGTTCGGGGTTGTCGCGGTCCCAGCCAAGTAACATGACCTGATCGTAAAGGTCAACTCCGGCGATATCTGTCACATCAATCAACGTGAGATCCATGGAAACGCGTCCCACGACAGGCGCATAAGCGCCGCGCACGATGACGTGCGCGCGGTTCGACAGGCCTCGCATGTAGCCGTCGTGGTAGCCAATCGGTAGTGTCGCAATCAAACTGCGGCGCGATGCTTCGAAGGTGCAGCCGTAACCGATCGTCTCGCCCGGTGGCACCCACTTCAACATGATGATTCGTGAGTACACGGACATCACGGCCATGAATTTCGCGTCCGTGACCGAAAGCGGCAGCACGTCGCGCCACAAGCCGTACAACACACCGCCGGGACGTACCAGGTTTCCCCATGCTTCACGATGACCATAAATGCCTGCTGAGTTTGCCAGATGAAGATGAGTTGGACGATAACCGTGTTCGCGAAACACAGCTAGCGCGTTGTCAAAGCGGTGGATCTGATCGAGAGTCAACGGCCGGCACGACGCATCGTCAGCGGCCGCGAGGTGCGTCATCAGGCCGTCGATACGCACGTTTGTAAACTGGTCCAACTCGGTCACGAATTCAGTGAGTTGATCGAAACGCACGCCCAGACGTCCCATGCCCGTATCGACCTTCACGTGGACGTCGGCGATCACTCCTGCTTCGCTTGCTGCCTGGTTTAGCGCGTCGACCATGTCGAGCCGGTAAACGACGGAGGTCAGGTGGTGTTGAATACACGCCGCTGCCTGGCCGGGCCAAAAACCGGCGAGGCAAAGTATGGGCTGCGTGATTCCAGCTTCGCGCAGTTGAATGGCTTCTTCCGGAAGTGCTACGCCGAACCAGTCGGCGCCTTCGTTTGCTAAGCGGCGGGCACACTCCACCGCGCCGTGTCCGTACGCATTTGCCTTAACAACCGCCATGACTCGCGCTGTGGAGCTGACGCGCTTTTTGATTTGATTGAAGTTGGCGGCGAGTTGGTTTAGATCGATCTCGGCCCACGTCGGTCGACGAGGGACGTTTAGCGGCTCCTGAAGAGAAGGCATGCCCTAGTTTACCCTAATTCGTTGACTGCTCTTTACGGGCGGTCATAAACTCACCCCTTCTAGCAATGAAAGTTGTCTTCGGTCTAAAAGCACACTCCGGTTGGGCGGCGCTCGTCGCGCTCGGCAAGAACGGCGAGGAACTGTCGGTTGTCGATCGACGCCGCATTGAACTGGTGGAAGAGGACTGGGCGAAACAGCCGTATCACGCAGCGCAAGATTTGAACCTCACAGAAGCACGTCAGGTTGTGAAGCGTGGGATCGCGGAGGCTCGACGTATCGCGCGCCGGGAGTTGCGTGTTGCGATCAGGCGGCAGCGGGATCTGGGAAATGAGGTTGTCGGGTGCGCGGTTTTGGTTGGAACTCCGATGCCCGATTGGACTGTCGAACAAATACTCGCGGTGCACTTTCGCATGCATCAGGCGGAAGGTGTTGTGTTTCGTGATGCTTTAACAGAGAGTGCCACGGCCTGTGAACTCAGGTTGGTAACCTTACCTGAAAAAACGCTTCTCGAAGATGCTGCAAAAACTCTGAACACACCCGCAGCGGACTTGCTCAAGAAGATCGCCACTTTAGGCAAAGCCGCCGGCCCGCCGTGGGGCAAAGATCAGAAAGACGCCGCCCTCGCCGCCCTCGTCGCGCTGAGCGCCGCAAAAAAATAAATTGATTGAGGCCTGAAAGGCCGTTAGACTGATCGCCGCCTCGCGTGTTTCACAATTCCCCCGACGACCGAAGTAGAGTCCCCTATCATGAAATTCTTCATCACCTTATTTCTCGTCGTCTTATTCACTATCCCTCAACCCTCCACCGCGCAAACACGCGACACATGGCGCAGCGTCCGCACTAACAACCTCTTCGTCATCGGCAACGCCGATCCGGAAAAACTGCGACAGGTCGCCGTGTGGCTCGAATTCTTTCATAGCGCCTTCGGCCGTCTCGTCTCGCGCAACGTACTCGACTCCTCCGCTCCCACAACCGTCGTCGTATTTCGCGACGACGCTTCGTTCATCCCGTTCAAACCGCTCTACCAGGGCCGGCCCGCAAACCTCGCGGGATTCTTCCAACCCGGCGATGACGTCAACTACATCGCGATGTCTCTCGATCCGCGTCTCAAAGATCCGTTCGAAGTCGCGTTTCACGAATACGTGCACCTGCACCTGAGAGACAACGTGCCCGGCATTCCCTTGTGGCTCAACGAAGGTCTCGCCGAATTCTACGGCTCATTGCAATTCTCAGGCGGCGAAGCCGTACTGGGAACGCCGCTCTTCTACCTTCGTCTCTTGCGCAATGAAGAGCTACTACCGTTGAAGGATCTGTTCTCAATCGACAGCCGTTCACCGCATTACAACGAACAAGACAAGACCGGAGTTTTTTACGGCGAGTCGTGGGCGCTGGTCCATTACCTGATGCTCGGCGGCGGTCCGGGCCGGCAGGCCCAGTTCAAACGCTTCCTGAATCAGATTGGCCGTGGCGAAGATGCAGCGAAAGCAATGGAAGACTCATTCGGAATGAGTCTCGAAACAATCGAAAAGGAGCTGCACGCTTACATTCATCGTGGCGAGTTGCCGGCGCTCCGAATCGCTAGCGGCGACGATCCGCAAGCTTACGCTTCGTACATCGCAATGCAGCGTGTGTCACTCTCCGAGGCCGAAGCGAACTACTACCTCGGCGACTTGCTGTTACACATCGGCCGCGACGACGACGCTGAGCGCTACTTCAAACAAGCAATCAACCTTGACCCCGGCCTGAACATCGCCTACGCCACCCTGGGTCAACTCAACGTTCGCGAAAAGCGCTATGCCGAAGCGAAGAAGTACCTGCAACGTGCGACTACTTCACCACAGCATTACCTCGTTCACTATTACTACGCGTGGGTGTTGAGTCGTGAAGCCGTAACGCCGGAGGGGCGAATCACGAAGTACGCGCCAGAGACTGCCGCGATCATGCGCGAACAGTTGTTGCGAACAATCAAACTCGCTCCCGATTTTGCGCCTGCGTATTACTTGCTCGCGATGGTGGACGTCGTAACCGACGAGCGTCTCGACGAAGCGAAGGATGCAGCCGAGAAAGCGCATCGTCTACAACCGTCGAGAACCGGCTACACGCTACTGTTGGAAGAGATTTATGTGCGCAGTTTGGATGAAGTGGCGGCACGCGCTGTACTCGAGCCACTGACGCGCCACTCGGATGAGACCGTTAGAGAGGAAGCCCAATATTGGCTCGACTCCGCGAAGTCGTACATTGAGATTCGTGGGAGCGCACCGCCACGCAATACGGCAAAAGTCAGCCGCGCAGTTGAGGACGAGCCGGTACAAGCGAGCACCGTGCGCATCCTGGGCGGTGATTCGGGTGGCGGCACAGCGATACGCGACGGTCAGACAATCCAGAGTTCCGGTTCAATGCCAGGCGTGGATGCGCTTCTCGCACGTTATGTGGAAGCGATGGGTGGAGCAAAGGCCATTAGTGCGCTAACGAGTCGTGTGATGATAGGGACGGTCGACGTCGCCGGCGTCAGTCGCGGCGGCAGTTTCCAAACTTACACGCAGGCGCCTAACAAGACTTACGCCGTGATACAAGCGCATCCGTTCGGCACAACTAAGTACGGGTTTAATGGTCGAACGGCGTGGAATCAAAATGCCAAGGGTGTGCTGCCGGTAAAGACTCAACCTGAGTTGGGAACGATCCAACGTGATT
>Ga0068861_100000827_pt1 | contig 18696 bp, 17 predicted proteins | sample KBSSwiS42_FD_66593 | JGI IMG/M metagenome (GOLD analysis project Ga0068861, IMG submission 66593) | Switchgrass rhizosphere microbial communities from Kellogg Biological Station, Michigan, USA - KBS Switchgrass S4-2 | ecosystem: Host-associated > Plants > Roots > Rhizosphere > Soil ...
AAGGCGCGCGCGTGCTCAAGGTGAGCCCGGGCGGTGCCGCCGAGCAGGCCGGTCTCGCCGACGGCGACGTCATCGTCGCGCTCGACGGCAAGACGGTTGCCGGTAGTCAGACTCCCGGCCGGGCCGTGGTCGATTACATGCGCGACGTCAAACCGGATCAGAAGGTCAAGGTGAAGGTGCTGCGTGCCGGCAAGAACAAGGAGTTCACGGTGGTGGCCCGCCCGATGACCTCGATGGTCGGCCGGCGCGCCTTCAACATCCGCGTGCCCGAAGGCGGCGCGGCGTTTGCGGGCGGCCCCGGGCCCGAGATCCACTTCCGCAATTTCTTCCACGGCGAGTTCGGCGGCATGGAACTCGCCAGCATCACTCCGAAGCTCGGTGCGTACTTTGGTGCCACCGAAGGCGTGCTGGTGGTCCAGGCGCCGGACAATGGCGCGTTCAAGCTCGAAGACGGTGACGTCATCCAGACCATCGACGGCCGCAAGCCCGAGGATGGCACCCACGCGCTGCGTATCCTGCGTTCGTACCAGTCCGGCGAGAAGCTGAACATGCAGGTGCTGCGCCAACGCAAGACGCTCACGCTGGCGGTGACCATGCCCGAGCGGCCCGAAGGGGACGACTTCATGTTGCAGCCGATGCCGGCCATTCCGCCCGTGCCGCCCATGGCGCCGACGCCGGGAGTGCCGGGCTCGCCGGGTGGCGCGGGAACGATCGACTGACGGATGGACTGAACTGATTCGGGCGGCCGCGGCGGTACACTCGCCGCCGTGCGCCGCACCGACTTCCACTACGAGCTTCCCGAAGAACTGATCGCCCAGCAGCCGCTTGCCGAGAGATCGGCGAGCCGGCTGCTGACGCTCGACGGCGCGACCGGCGTCCTCGCCGATCGCCACATCCTCGAGCTTCCCGGGCTGGTCAACCCGGGTGACCTGCTGGTGTTCAACGACACGCGGGTCATCCCGGCGCGGCTGTTCGCGATCAAGGACTCCGGCGGCAAGGTGGAGCTGCTGCTCGAACGCCCACTCGAAGGCCGCAGCGCCCTGGTGCACGCGCGCGCCAGCAAGGCGCTCAAGCCGGCGATGCTGCTCAGCAGCCGCGGCGGCGCGATCCGCATCCTCGAGAAGCGCGGCGACCTGTGGTCGGTCGAACTACCCGAACCCGCGCTCGGCTTCTTCGAACGTTTCGGGCAGATGCCATTGCCGCCTTATATCCGCCGCGAGCCCGTCGCCAACGATGCCACGCGCTACCAGAGCGTGTTCGCGCGCCGCGACGGCGCAGTGGCCGCGCCCACGGCCAGCCTGCACTTCGACGATCGGCTGCTGGCCGCGCTGCAGGCACGCGGCGTGGAGCGCACATTCGTCACCCTGCACGTCGGCGCCGGCACCTTCCAGCCGGTGCGTACCGAGGCGGTGGGCGCACACGTGATGCACGCGGAGTTCGTGGAAGTGAGCGCCGCAGCCTGCGCGGCCGTGAACGCTGCCCGCGCGCGCAACAGCCGCGTGATCGCCGTGGGGACCACGGTGGTGCGCGCGCTCGAAAGTGCCGCCGGCGGCGGCGAGCTCGCGCCCTATGTCGGCGATTCTTCGCTGTTCATCGTGCCCGGCTTCCGCTTCCGCGTTGTCGACGCTTTGCTCACCAACTTCCACCTGCCGGAGTCGACGCTGCTCATGCTGGTCAGCGCCTTCGCAGGACGCGAGACCGTGCTGTCGGCATACCGGCATGCCGTGGACCGGCAGTACCGGTTTTTCAGTTATGGTGACGCGATGTTTGTGACCCCGCACCCGGGCGCCCACGAGATCCGCACCGCATGACGGCCGAGTTCACCCTGTCAGGCACGCTCGGCGCAGCGCGCCGCGGACGCCTGCGACTCGCGCACGGCGTGGTGGAAACACCGGCATTCATGCCCGTCGGCACCTACGGCACCGTCAAGGCGATGACGCCCGAAGAGCTCGAAACGCTCGGCGCGGACATCGTGCTCGGCAACACCTTCCACCTGATGCTGCGGCCCGGCAACGAGATCATGCGTGCGCACGGCGGGCTGCATGGCTTCATGCACTGGAAGCGGCCGATCCTCACCGACTCCGGCGGCTTCCAGGTGTTCAGCCTCGAGAGCCTGCGCAAGATCACCGAGGAGGGCGTGAATTTCCGATCGCCCATCGACGGCAGCGCGGTACGCCTCACGCCCGAAGATTCGATGGACGTGCAGCTGGCGCTCGGCTCGGACATCGCCATGGCGCTCGACGACTGCACGCCGTACCCGGCCACCGAACCCCAGGCGCGTGCGTCCATGGAGCGTTCCATGCGCTGGGCGGAGCGTAGCCACGCTCACTACTACAAGGAGGCCCCGCCCGGCGAATTGTTCGGCATCGTGCAGGGCGGCATGCACCTCAATCTGCGTCTCGCCTCGCTCGAAGCGTTGTCCAAACTACCGTGGAAGGGGCTCGCGGTCGGCGGTCTCGCGGTGGGTGAATCCGAGGCGGAGCGATTGCGGGTGCTCGAGGGACTGGTGCCGCACATGCCCGCAGACCGGCCGCGCTATCTCATGGGCGTCGGCCGTCCGCAGGACATCGTCGCGGCCGTACTGCGTGGAATCGACATGTTCGACTGCGTGATGCCGACACGGCACGCGCGCAACGGGCACCTGTTCACCTCGCAGGGTGTGGTCAACATCCGCAATGCCGCGCACCAGGCAGACACCGGGCCCCTGGATCCGGCCTGCGCCTGCTACACCTGCCGCAACTACTCCCGCGCCTACCTGCGTCACCTGGACAAATGCAAAGAGATCCTCGGCGCGCGGCTCAATACCATCCACAACCTGCACTATTACCTCGAGCTGATGCGGCGCCTGCGCGCGGGCATCGAGACCGGGTCTCTGGATGCCGTTTTGCGCGATTACTTGAAGGAAACGGACGAGACCTCACAAGTCTCTGTGGCATAAATTTGGTTTTCCGCCAAAATACGCGCCCCGCTGCCCAAGGCTCGCGGGGTTTTTTCGCAGAATTTGAGATAACACCATGAATTTATTGATTTCCGACGCGATGGCGCAGGGTGCCGGCGGGGCCGCTCCGGCCGGCGGGTCATTCGGCTTCATCGGCATGATGATCCTGATGTTCGGCCTGATGTACTTCATGCTGATCCGCCCGCAGCAGAAGAAGCAGAAAGAACACCAGGCCATGCTCACCAAGCTCGCCGCGGGCGATGAAGTCGTCACGGGCGGCGGCATCCTCGGCCGGATCATCGAAGTCGGCGACAATTTCATCACTCTCGAGATCGCCGACAACGTGCGCATCAAGGTGCAGCGTTACCAGGTTACCTCGCTCGTGCCCAAGGGCACGCTCAAGGGCGCCTGAGGCCGATACATGCTCGACTACGCGCGCTGGAAGTACTGGCTCGTCGCCATCGTCCTGCTGATTTCGCTGCTGCTTGCGTTGCCGAACGTGTTCGGTGACGAGCGCGCGCTGCAGATCGCGCGCCGGGATCACGCGGCGATCGACGCCGCGCAGCTCGCGAACATCGAAAAGGTGTTCAAGGATCACGGCGTCACCTACGAACGCATCACGCTCGAGAACGGCGATGCCATCGTGCGTTTCGCCAATGACGTCGATCAACTCAAGGCGCGTGACGTCGCCAAGGACGAAAACAGCGGTCTCCCCAAGGAGTACGCCAACGCGATGATGTACGCCTCGCGCGCGCCCCGCTGGATGCAGGCCATGCACCTGCGCGCCATGCCGCTCGGACTCGACCTGCGCGGTGGTCTCTATCTGCTCTACCAGGTCGACGTGGACAGCGCGGTCGCCAAGCTGCTGGAAGGCTACAGCGCGGATTTCCGGCGCAGCCTGCACAATGAAAAGATCGAGTTCACGGACGTCACATCGCTCAGCGTCGATTCCGAGATCCCGAATGGCTTGCGCATCCTGCTGCCGCAAAACGCGGATCTCGGCAGGGTGCGCAGCGTCATCCGCAAGGCGCAGCCCGACATCACCTGCCGTGATGCCACGGTCGCCAATGGCGCCGCGGTCGACTGCGTGCTGACCGAGCAGCAGGTGCGTGAACGGCGCGACTTCGCGATCACCTCCAACATCACCACGCTGCGCAACCGCGTCAACGAGCTCGGCGTGTCCGAGCCCATCGTGCAGCGCCAGGGCATCGATCGCATCCTCGTGCAGCTCCCCGGTGTGCAGAATTCCGCCGAGGTCAAGGCCACGCTGGGCCGCGTCGCGACACTCGAGTACCGGCTGGTCGACCCGCGGCCGATCCCCGCGAATGGCCGTGCGCCCATCGGCGCGAAGATCTACGACCACGTCGAGCGCGGCGTGTTCAAGGGCAAGGTCATGCTCAAGCGCGACGTGATCGTGAGCGGCGACCAGCTGACGAATGCCGCGCCGAACAGCGGTCAGAACGGCCCGCAGGTGGACGTGACGCTCACCAGCGCGGGCGGTGAAGAGATGCTGCGCACCACCAAGGCCAACGTGGGCAAGCCCATGGCGGTGGTGTGGATCGAGCAGCGCAGCGAGGTGGTCAACGGCCCCGACGGCAAACCGCTGGCCGGCCCCGACGGCAAGCCGGTGATGCGCACCATCAAGGACGAGAAGGTCATCAACGTCGCCACCATCCAGGGCGTGTTCGGCAATCGCTTCATGACCACGGGCCTCACGATGAGCGAGGCCAACGACCTGTCGCAGCTGCTGCGCGGTGGCGCGCTCACCGCGGGCATCTCCATCGCCAACGAAAAAACCGTCACGGCCACGCTCGGCGAGGAAAACATCGAGAAGGGCGTGCAGGCGCTGGTCATCGGCATGGCCGCGCTGTTCCTGTTCATGATCGTCTACTACCGGCTGTTCGGGGTGGTCGCGGACCTCGTGCTGCTCGCGAACGTCATCGTGCTGGCCGCCTTGCTGTCGATGTTCAAGACGGTCCTGTCGCTGCCCGGTATCGCCGGCATCATCCTCACGGTCGGCATGGCGGTGGACGCCAACGTGCTGATCTACGAACGCATCCGCGAGGAATTGCGCAACGGTGTGTCGCCGCAGGCGGCCATCAAGGCGGGCTTCGAGAAGGCCTTCTCGGCCATCGCCGATTCGAACGTGACGACGCTGATCGCCGGCATCGTGCTGTTCGTGTTCGGCAGCGGCGCGATCAAGGGATTCGCCATCGTGCTGTCGCTCGGCATCCTCACCTCCATGTTCACCTCGCTCATGGGATCGCGCGCGCTGCTGACGCTGCTGTATGGCGGCAAGCGCAAGATCGCGAAGCTCGCGATCGGCTAGACGGAATTACGAAGGACAGACTCCGTGGAATTTTTCCATAAGAAAACCAGCTTCCGGTTCATGGACACCCGCAAGGTGTGGTACGGATTGTCGATCATCCTGATGCTGGTCTCGTTCGTGTCGTTCTACGTGCGCGGCCTGAACTTCGCCATCGACTTCACCGGCGGCATCTCGGTGGAGGCCGCGTTCCCGAAGCAGGTCGCGATCGAAACCGTACGCAAGGCCGTGATTGCCGCGGGATTCCACGAGCCGCAGGTGAGCTACCTCGGCAGCACGCGCGACGTGACCGTCGGACTGCAGCCCACGGGCCAGACCGCCGAGCAGGTGCGGCCCACATTCGAGGCGGCGCTCGCCACCATCGACCCGGGCGTGAAAATCACCGCGCTCGAGGTCGTCGGTCCGCAGGTGGGCGACGAGTTGCGGCATGCGGCCATCCTGTCGATTGGCGTGACGCTGGCGCTCATCGCGCTCTACATCATCCTTCGCTTCCACACCTGGCGGTTGTCGCTCGGCGCCATCTTCGCCGTGTTGCACGACCCCATCCTGGTGCTGGGCGTGTTCTCGGTGACCCAGACCAAGTTCGATCTCGCCGTGGTCGCGGCCATTCTCGCGGTCATCGGTTACTCGCTGAACGACACCGTCATCGTGTTCGACCGTATCCGCGAGAACTTCGAGAAGAACCGCCGCCAGGCGGCCCATATCACGCTCGACCAGGCCATCAACCAGACGCTGTCGCGCACCATCATGACCAAGGTGACCACCAGCATCGTGGTGGTGGCGCTGCTGCTGCTGGGCGGCGAGGCGTTGCGCGGCTTCTCCGAGGCCCTGCTCATCGGCATCGTCGCGGGCACGTATTCCTCGATCTGGATCTCGAGCGCGGTCGCGCTTTCGTTCGGCCTGAAGGCCGAACACGTCTTCCCCACCGAGCACAAGAATCCGATCGACGAATTGCCGTGATGGAGATGCTGAGTGATCCCCACGCGTGGATCGCGTTCCTGACGCTGTCCGCGCTGGAGATCGTCCTCGGCATCGACAACATCATCTTCATCTCCATCCTGGTCAGCCGCCTGCCGCCGGAGCGGCGCGAGGCGGCACGCATCACCGGCCTCGCGCTCGCGATGCTGACGCGCATCGCGCTGCTGTTCTCCATCGTGTGGCTGACGCGGCTGACCAGGCCCCTGGTCTCGGTGCCGTTCCTCGGCAACGAGTTCTCCGGGCGCGACATCATCCTGTTGTTAGGCGGCCTGTTCCTGCTGGCCAAGAGCGTCACCGAGATCCACGAGACGCTGGAGGGCGCCGACAACGAGCGTCACACCCGCGTGTTCGCGAGTTTCGTGGTCATCGTGGTGCAGATCGCGGTGATCGACATCGTGTTCTCGCTCGACTCGGTGTTCACCGCCGTCGGCCTCGCCCGGCCCGACCAGCTGCCCATCATGGTCGCGGCCATTGTTCTGGCCATCCTGGTGATGATGTGGGTGTCGGGCTCGATCAGCGCGTTCATCGACAAACATCCGACCATCAAGATCCTCGCGCTGGCATTCCTGATTCTCGTCGGCGTGGTGCTGGTCGCAGACTCGTTCCACTTCGACGTTCCCAAGGGATATCTGTATTTCGCCATGGCGTTCTCGGTGGGCGTCGAAATGGTGAATATCCGCCTGCGGCGCCTCATGGATCAGCGCCGGGACCGGCGCGACGAGAGCGAAGGCGGCTGACCCGAGGCTCGATCGCCGCATTCCTGCTCGCTTAACGCGTTCCGCGTCCCTACAATCTGCCACAACAAAATTGCGGGGTGCCCGATGGGTTGGCGTACCAAGTCCATTGCTCAGGTCCAGACCGATTTCGATCGCGGCGAGCTGAAACGCACGCTCGGCCCGATACACCTGGTGCTGTTCGGCATCGGTTGCATCATCGGCGCCGGCATCTTCGTCCGCACGGGTAACGCCGCGGCCCTGCACGCCGGACCCGCGGTCATGTTGTCCTTCATCATCGCCGGCATCGTCTGTGCCCTCGCGGGACTGTGTTACGCCGAGCTGGCATCGATGCTGCCGGTCTCCGGTTCCTCGTACACCTACTCGTACACCACGGTGGGCGAATTCGGCGCCTGGATCATGGGTGCACTGCTGCTGCTCGAATACGCGCTCGCCGCGTCGGTCGTCGCGGTCGGATGGTCAGGTTATGCAGTGAGCCTGCTGCACGACATAGGCATCAACATCCCCGCCGAGTACACCCAGGCCATTGGCAAACTGGTGGTGGCGCACACTTCGAATTTCGACGTCAGCAATCCCCTCGTGAGCCTGAACGGGGTCACGGCGACGTTGTCCGACGGTTCCGTGGTGCAGTTCCTGTCCCAGGGAAAGGCCACGATGGACGGGGCTTTCACGACCGCGCTGGCGCAATACGACGTGGTGAATCCGGCCACCGGCGGTTATGCGCTCACCAACGCACTCGACATTTCGATCCGGTCCGACAGCCAGGCCGCGCTGCTCGAAGCCACCAAAGTCCTCGACCCGGCGACCACCCACCTGCGCGAATTGGCCGCCGGCACCCATCTCGCGGTACCCGCGGGTTCGGTCGTACAACTTCCCATGGGCACGGTGGTTCCGGTCGTCGCCTCGTCGATCGTGACGTCACTATTCAATCTGCCGGCGGTGTTCGTGGTGCTGGCCATCACGATGGTGCTGGTCATCGGTGTGTCGGAATCGGCCACCTTCAACAACATCATCGTCGCGATCAAGGTCGCGGTAATCCTCGCGTTCATCTGTGTCGGCGCGTTCTTCGTGAAGACGTCCAACTGGCATCCGTTCATTCCCGAAGCGACCGGCGTGCCCTATCAATTCGGCTTCGATGGCGTGATTCGCGCCGCCACTATTGTTTTCTTTGCCTACATCGGCTTCGAAGCCGTATCGACCGCCGGCCAGGAAGCGAGAAATCCCAAACGCGACATGCCCATCGGCATTCTCGGATCGCTGGTGGTCTGCACGATTCTCTACATGCTGACTTCGGCGGTCCTCACCGGCGTGGTTTCCTTCACCAAGCTCAACGTAGCGGCACCCGTGGCGACCGCGGTCGATTCCTTCGGGCCCGGCTGGGGTTGGCTCGCCAAGAGCATCAAGATCGGCGCGATCGCCGGATTGTCGTCGGTCATCCTGGTGCTGATGTTCGGTCAGACTCGCGTCTTCTATGCGATGGCGCGTGACGGACTCATGCCCAAGGTGCTCGCCAAGGTGCACCCGAAGTTCAAGACGCCGTGGATCAACACCTTGATCGTCGGCGTGCTGGTATCGCTCGCGGCGGCGGTCTACGACATCAACCAGCTGGGTGATCTCACCTCGGTGGGCACGCTGGTGGCCTTCGGCCTGGTGTGTTTCTCGGTGATCTGGCTGCGCCGCGCGCGTCCCGATCTGCCGCGGCAATTCAGGGTTCCGGGATACCCGGTGGTTCCTGCGCTGGGCGTGCTCGCCTGCATGTGGCTGGCGTGGTTCGGTGTCGAACCGGAGCTGCGCTGGTGGTTCGCCAAGTACCTGGCCGTGGCAGTGGTGGTGTATTTCCTCTACGGCTTCTGGGTGAGCCCGATGCGCAACAAGGTCCAGGCTGCCGATCAGAATCCGCCGGCGGCGAGTTAGCCGTCGAGTGGTTAGCTGCCGGTAAGGGTCGCGGGCACGTGCGGCGCTATCGCCGCCACCAGCGCGCCGAACACCTTCGGCGTGCCGCCGACGATGTGCCCGCCCTGCTTGTAGTCCTCGCCGGTGAGCGTGCCCACGCGACCGCCGGCTTCGGTGATCAGCAGCGTGCCCGCGGCGGTGTCCCAGGGTTTCAAGCCCATTTCCCAGAAACCGTCGACGCGCCCGGCCGCGACGTAGGCCAAATCCAGCGCCGCCGAACCCGGGCGCCGCAATCCAGCCGCCCGCGTCATCACGGTCTTCAACATGGCCAGGTATTCATCGAGCCACGGTGAGTCCTGGCGGAACGGAAACCCGGTGGCGATCAGCGCACCCTCGAGCGTGATTTGTTTGCTCACGCGGATCTTCCGGCCTTCCAGCTGCGCGCCGTCGCCTCGTGAAGCGGTGAACATCTCCTGGCGCATCACATCGAACACGACGGCGTGTTCGAGACGGCCGCGGATCTGGCAGGCGATCGACACCGCGAAGGTGGGAAAGCCGTGCATGAAATTCGTGGTGCCGTCGAGCGGGTCGATGATCCAGACCACGTCGCCCTTGCCGCTCTCACCGCTTTCCTCGGCGAGGAAGGCGTGGTCCGGATACAGACGCCGGATGGTTTCGATGATGTCGGCCTCGGCCGCGCGGTCCACCTCGGTCACATAGTCGTTGCGTCCCTTGGTGTGGATTTCGATGGCTTCGAGGCGCGGCATGGCGCGCACGATGACGTCGCCGGCGCGGCGCGCGGCCTTGACGGCGATATTGAGTAGGGGCTGCATGGGTTACGGGGCGGCTCGAAAAGGGCCGCTATGATACAGGCCATGTCCCTGTCCGCCATTCGCATCGTCCTGGTCGAGCCATCACACCCCGGAAACATCGGCGCGGTGGCGCGCGCCATGAAAAACATGGCCTTGTCCGAGCTCACGCTGGTGCGACCCAAGGCATTCCCGCACGCCGAGGCCACGGCCCGTGCGTCCGGTGCGGACGATCTGCTGCAGCGGACGACGGTGGTCGACACGGTCGCCGAGGCAGTGGCGGACTGCGGCTATGTGGCGGCCACCACTTCGCGTCCGCGCGATCAGAACTTCCGCGCCCTCGACGTGCACGAGGCCGCGCCACGCATCTTCGAGATGAGCGCGCGTGGTCCGGCCGCGGTGTTGTTTGGCGCGGAGCGTACCGGTCTGACCAACGAAGAGCTGGCGCTCGCGCATCTGCTGATCCGCATCCCGGCCAATCCGGAATACCCCTCGCTGAATCTTGCGATGGCGGTGCAACTGACCTGTTACGAACTGTTCCGCGCCGCGGGCAGCCCGGCCAGCACGCGGCCGCTGTCCGAAGCGACCGTGCCGCTCGCGCCCGGCGCGGACATGGAGCGCTTCTACGCGCACCTGCAGCAGGTGATGGACGAAGTGGATTTCAAGGATCGGACCACCGGCGGCAGTCACCTGATGACCCGCATCCGGCGGTTGTTCCAGCGCTGCGAGATGGACCAGAACGAGGTCAATATCCTGCGCGGCATCCTGACCTCGGTGCAGGCGAAGCGGCGCCGCGCCTCGGGCACGCAGGACGAGACGCTCGCGGGCAAGCCGTGATCCCCATCTACCTCGACTATGCCGCCACCACGCCGCTCGATCCGCGCGTGGCGGCCGTCATGGCCGAGTCGCTGACCGATCCTGCGCTGCAGGCGAATCCCGCCTCTGCCACGCATGGCCTGGGGCTCGCCGTCGAAGAGCGCATCGACGCGGCGCGCGCCGAAGTCGCCGCGCTGATCGGCGCAGAGCCGGGTGAGATCATCTTCACCTCGGGTGCCACCGAGGCCAACAACCTGGCGCTGTTCGGCGTGGCGCGCGCCGCGCGTCGCGCCGTGGGTGCGCAACGGGAAACCGGCACGCCGGGCACACACATCATCACCTCGCGCATCGAACACAAGTCGGTGCTCGACGCCGTCAAACAACTCGAGAGGGAAGGTTTCGCCGTCACGCTGGTCGAGCCCGACGAGGCCGGGCGCGTGCCGCCGGAGGCGATCGCGACCGCGCTGCGTCCCGACACCGTGCTGGTGTCGCTGATGCTGGCGAACAACGAGATCGGCGTCGTCAACGACGTGGCGTCCGCGATCACCATCGCCCACGCGCACGGTGTGCTGGTGCACAGCGATGCCTCGCAGGCCGTGGGCAAACTACCGGTGAACGTGCGCCAGCTGGGCGTCGACTTCCTGTCGCTGACGGCGCACAAGTTCTACGGACCCAAGGGAATCGGCGCGCTGTACGTGCGCGAGTCCGCGCGCCCGCGCATCGCGCCGCTGCATTTCGGCGGCGGTCACGAGCGGGGCCTGCGTTCGGGGACACTGCCCACGCACCAGATCCTCGGGATCGGCGCCGCGGCGCGCATCGCACGCGCGGAGTCGGCGCGCGATGCGGCGCACGCGCGCGACCTGGCGGCGCGGCTGGCGCGCGAGCTCGAATCCATCCCCGGGGTGAGCTTCAACGACCGTCATGCCGAAGGTGTGCCAGGCCTGATCAATGCGTCTTTCGAGGGCGTCGAAGGCGAGAGCCTGGTGACCGGATTGCCCGAGATCGCGGTATCGACCGGCTCGGCGTGCAGCTCGGCCACCCGCGAGCCGAGCTACGTGCTGCGCGCCCTGGGGCGCGACCCGGAGCTCGCACAAAGCTCGCTACGGCTGTCGCTGGGTCGCTTCTCGACCGCGGCGGAGATCGATCTCGCCGCGACTGCCGTTCGGGCGGAGGTCGCCCGCCTGCGTGAGCTGGCGGGAGCGGAATACTCCGGACTCGCTTCACGCCACGACCGGGATTCGTCGTTGGGCAGCGGCAACACCCTGCTGGCGCGAGCCCTGAGCCCGCTGGCGCGACGCTATTTCCTGGCACCTCGCCGTCCCGAAGAGTCTCGCCGCGTCCCTGGCAGCCATGAAATCCGCCGGGGACAGGCGGGTCGGGAAGCGGACGGCGCGGCCGTGTCGTTCGAGCTCAGTATTGCGGGCGGGATTGTGAAAAGTGCCCGTTTCACCGCGTACGGTTGCCCCCATACTGTGGCGGTCGCGGCCTGGTTATGTGAGACGCTGGAAGCCCATCCCGTCGGGGGTGCGCTTCCGGGAAGCCCCATGGACTGGGCCGAGAAATTCAGCGTTCCCGCCGAGAAACTCGGCCGGTTGCTGATCGTCGAAGATGCGCTGCGCGCGGCGTTGGGATCAGCGCGCCAGGATTGATCGAACCGGAAAGTATGGCCATTTCGCTGACACAAGCCGCTGCCGAACGCGTCAAAACCTTCCTCGCCTCACGGGGCAAGGGCCTGGGACTGCGGCTGGGCGTGCGCAAGACGGGCTGCTCGGGGTTTGCCTATGTCGTCAACTATGCCGACGACTCGGCGTCCAGCGACCTGGTCTTCGAAGACCGTGGCGTGAAGGTGTTCGTGGATCCGGAGAGCCTGCCGTTGATCAACGGTACGACGGTCGACTTCGTCAAACAGGGTCTCAACGAGGCCTTCCGCTTCCACAACCCGAACATCAAAGGGGAGTGTGGATGTGGCGAAAGCTTCTCCGTCTAACAGAAGCTGCCCGCGCCGTTTTCGGCGTTAAATTTCAGCGGCTTACTCGCGGATTGTCTCGAAAACGGGGGCCCCTCCCGGTACAATCGCGCGCCGTTAATACCCCCAATAAGGAATCTTTTGCATGGCGCTCGAGCGCACCTTTTCCATCGTCAAGCCCGACGGCGTAGCCCGTAACCTCATCGGCCAGGTCCTGAGCCGCTTCGAAAAAGCCGGCCTCAAGGTCGTCGCCGCGCGCATGCAGCATCTCTCGCAGCGCGATGCCGAGGGTTTCTACGCCGTGCACGCCGCGCGTCCGTTCTTCAAGGATCTCGTGAAGTACATGACCTCGGGCCCGGTGCTGCTGCAGGTGCTGGAAGGCGAGAACGCCATTGCGAAGAACCGCGAGATCATGGGCGCCACGGATCCGAAGAAGGCCGCTCCCGGGACCATCCGCGCCGATTTCGCCGAGAGCATCGAAGCAAACACCGTGCACGGCTCGGACGCGCCGGAAACCGCCGCGAAGGAAATCGCCTACTTCTTCCGCGAAACGGAGATCTGCCCGCGCGGGTGATCCAATGTCAGAGCCGCTTGCCAACGAAAGAGTCAACCTGCTGGGCCTGGACAAGGCCGGGCTGGAGGCGTTCGTCGGCGAGCTGGGCAACAAACCCTTCCGTGCGCGCCAGCTCATGCACTGGCTGTACAAGCGCGGCGAGGACGACTTCGCCGCGATGACCGATCTCGCCAAGGACTTCCGTGCGCAGCTGCTGCAGCGTGCGGAGATCAAACTACCCGAGATCGTGAAGACCCAGGTCGCGTCGGACGGCACGCGCAAGTGGCTGCTGTCCGGCGGCAACGACCAGGCCTTCGAGATGGTGTACATCCCGGAGGAAGACCGGGGCACGTTGTGCATCTCCTCGCAGGTCGGCTGCGTGCTCGACTGCACTTTCTGTTCGACCGCGCAGCAGGGCTTCAACCGCAACCTCAGCGCCGCGGAGATGGTCGGCCAGGTGTGGCTGGCGAATCGCGAACTCGCGGGGGAGCAGGGCTGGCGAACCGGCGACGACCGCATCATCACCAACATCGTGCTCATGGGCATGGGTGAGCCGCTGGCCAACTTCCGCAACGTCATCCCGGCGATCCGCATATTCCTGGATGACCTCGGCTTCGACATCTCGCGCCGCCGCGTCACCCTGAGCACCTCCGGCCTGGTGCCGCAGATCTACAAGCTGGCCGAGGAAGTGAACTGCGCGCTGGCCGTGTCGCTGCACGCGCCCAACGACGAATTGCGCAGCCAGCTCGTACCCATCAACCGCAAGCACAACATCGCCGAGTTGCTGCAGGCCTGCTGGCACTACCTCGACGAACAGAACGGCCGCAGCGTGACGTTCGAATACGTGATGCTCGACGGCATCAACGACCAGCCCGCGCACGCGCGCGAGCTCGCGCAACTGCTGCACGGTCATCCGGCGAAGATCAACCTGATTCCCTTCAATCCCTTTCCGGGTACGCAATACCGCCGTTCGCCGCTGGCGGTCATCGAGCGTTTCCGGGACGAGCTCATGCAGCGAGGGCTCGTCGTGACCATTCGCAAGACGCGCGGCGACGACATCGATGCGGCCTGCGGACAACTCGCCGGCCAGGTCACCGACCGCACCACGGTGCGGCTCGGTTCCAAAACTTTCGGATTGCAGGTGCGCGCATGACGACTTCAATTTTCCGGATGGGTCTGATCGCCGGAATGGCCTTCTGCCTGCTCGCCGGTTGTGTCACCAGCACCAAGGATGGCGGCAAGCCGCTCAAGGAAGAGTCGAAGGACGTGCAGGCGTCGAAGTACAACATCCAGCTGGGGACGGAATACCTGAAGCAGGGCAATTACCAGCTCGCCAAGGAAAAACTCGAGCGCGCACTCAAGCAGAACCCGAAGGACCCGGACGTGCACACCAGCCTCGGGTTGCTGTACGACCGCACCGGCGAGACCAAACTCGCGGACAAGCACTTCAAGGAAGCGCTGCGGCTCGCGCCGGACAAACCCGACCTGTCCAACAACTACGCCATCTACCTGTGCAAGAACGGCCGCGTCGACGAGGGCGTGGCGAAATTCATGACGGTCGCCAGCAACCGCTACTACGGCACGCCGTGGGTGGCGCTGACCAATGCCGGTGTCTGCCTGCGCGGCGCCAAGCGCCTCGACGAGGCCGAGCAGAAATTCGTGGGCGCGGTCAAGACGCGTCCTAACTACAGCGAGGCCACGGTGCAGCTCGCCAGCCTGCACCTCGAGCGCGAGGAAATCGCCGAAGCGCGCAAGGTCGTGGAGACCTACATCAATGCCTTCAAGCCCAACCCGGACGTGTTGCTCTCGGCGGTGACCGTGGCGCGCGCCGCCAAGGACAGGATGTCCGAGGAAAAATATTCACGTGCACTGCGGCTCGAATTCCCGGACTCGCCGCAGGCACGGGCCGTCAAGCGCAACTGATCGATGGAAGATTCAGAGGCACCTGCACCCGCGCCGCGGTCGCCCGTCGCGACCTCGATAGGCGAGCGGCTTCGGGCCGGCCGCGAACGCGCCGGCCTGTCGGTGGCGGCCGCGGCCGAGAAGCTGCATCTCGACAACAAGGTCATCGAGGCGCTCGAGGCCGATCGTTTCGCGGATCTCGGAGCCTCGGTCTACGTGCGCGGACACCTGCGTCGTTATGGGGATTTCGTCGGCGAGCAGGGTGCCGAGCTGGTCAGCGCCTACATGGCGCGCGAGGCGCGACCACCGCCGCCCGATCTCACGCAGGTGCCACACCCCGAACGCCGCGCCGATCCGCGCCGCCTGATTACCCCGCTGGTGGGCCTGGGCTGCGCACTGGTCCTGGCGATCGCCATCTGGTGGGTGTTGGCGGGCTCACGGCCCGGCAACACGGCCGCGACTTCCGCCCCGCCGGCGAATGCAGCCGCTGCACCGGTTGCCGCCGCCGGCCCCGCGACCGGCACGCCCGGTTCCTCGGCGCAGGCACCGGCCATGCGGATGGCCGACGCCGCGCCGGCCGCCGGAGCCGGCGTGGTCCCCACGAATGGCTCGGCCACACCCGCCGCGACGCAGGGTGATGCCAATACGCGCCGTGAATCCAGTTCCGAGACCAGTGTCGCGCCGGCGCGCAGCACCCGGCTGACGCTCGAACTGAGCGGCGAGAGTTGGGTCGAGATCTACGACTCGCGCGGTGAACGCCTGTTCTACGACGTGGCGAGCGCCGGCAGCGTGCAGAACGTAGAAGGCCGGCCGCCGCTGCGCGTGGTGCTCGGCAATGCCGCCGGCGTCAGCGTGCAGGTCGACGGGCAGTCCCGCGAAATACCCTCGGGCGCCGTCAAAGGCGAGGGTGCGAGCTTCGTCGTGAACCGCTCCGGCTCGTTGTCGCGGGCCCGTCCGTAACAAAACACATGTCACGCAACATTCCGCCGGTCACCGGCATGAAAGACGTACTCGCCGCCGACATCGGCGCCTGGCAGCACGTCGAACGCACCATGGCCGGCGTCCTCGCGGCGTACGGCTACGAAGAGATGCGCGTGCCGGTGGTCGAACACACGGACCTCTTCAAGCGCGCCATCGGCGAATTCACCGACGTCGTCGAGAAGGAGATGTACACCTTCACGGACCAGGGCGGTGACAGCCTGACGCTGCGCCCCGAGGCCACCGCCGGCATGGTGCGCGCGGCGATTTCCAACGGCCTGCTGCGCGGTGCGCGGCTCAAGTTGTGGTGCCAGGGCCCGATGTTCCGGCACGAGAAACCGCAGAAGGGCCGCTATCGCCAGTTCACGCAGATCGACGTCGAGGCCATCGGCTTCACCGGGCCCGACGTCGACGTCGAGCTGATCGCGCTCACCGCGCGCCTGTGGAAGTTGTTAGGCCTGACGCGCGTGAAGCTGGTGATCAATTCGCTCGGCACGCCGGAGTCGCGCAAGGCTTATCGCGCGCTGCTGCAGGATTATTTTCGCGGGCATGTCGACGCGCTGGACGCCGACGGCAAGCGGCGGCTCGAAGGCAACCCGCTGCGCATCCTCGACAGCAAACATGCGCCGACGCAGGCGCTGGTGGCGAACGCGCCGCTGCTCACCGACCACCTCGACGAGGAGTCGAAGGCGCACTTCGCCGAGTTGCGCGCCGGTCTGGATGCGCTCGGGATCCCGTATGTCGTCAACCCGCGCCTGGTGCGCGGGCTCGACTACTACTCGCGCACCGTGTTCGAGTGGGTTACGGATGCGTTGGGTTCCCAGGACGCGGTGTGCTCAGGCGGCCGCTACGACGGCCTGATCGCCCAGCTGGGCGGCGAGGCCACCCCGGCCATCGGTTTTGCCATGGGCGTGGAGCGGGTGGTCGAGCTCACCCGCCTGGCAGGCAGCCTGCCGGCCCCCACCGTGCCCGACGTCTTCGTCATGGCCCAGGGCGAGCTGGCGCAACGCACCGCGCTCAGGCTGGCCGAACAGCTGCGCGACGCCTTTCCGGGCCGTGGAATCGTGGTCCATTGCGGTTCGGCCAAGTTCAAGACACAGTTCCGCCGCGCCGACGAGTCGGGCGCCCGAGTCGCCCTCATCATTGGGGACGATGAGCTGGCGCGCGGGGTCGTCGCGCTCAAGCCATTGCGCGGGGCGGAGTCCACGCAGGTCGAATACCCGGTCGCGGAACTGGCCGCGCGGGTCGAAGAGTTCTTCAGGAGATCGATGTGAGCGAATACAGCGAAGCCGAACAATGGCAACGGGCCAAGGACTGGTTGAAGGCAAACGGATTGTGGATCGTCGCGGGCGTTGCGATCGGGGCAGCCTGCATCGGCGGCTGGCGCTGGTACGGCGAACGATCGACGGCGCAGGCCGAGGCCGCGTCGTCGCGATACGACGAAATGATCGAGGCGTTCACGCGCAGCGACAAGACGCGCGTCATCACCATCTCCGACGACCTGAATCGCGATTACCAGTCATCGCCTTATGCGGCGCTCGGGACCCTGATGGCGGCCCGCGTACACGTCGAGGCGAATGAACTAGACAAGGCCGCGGCCAGTCTGAAGTCCGTGATGGATACCGCCTCCGATGAAGAAATCCGGATGATCGCGCGCCTGCGCCTGGCGCGCGTGCAGTTGGCCCAGACCAAGTACGACGATGCCCTGGCCACGCTCAAGGTCGACCAGCCGGGAGAATTCGCCACGCGCCTCGCCGAGGTCCGCGGGGACGTGCTGCTCGCCAAGGGCGATCGCGCCGGCGCGCTGCGCGAATATCTCGCGGCCCGTGTCGGCAAGAACGAGGGCCGGGTCGACATCGATCTGCTCGATCTCAAGATTCGCGATCTCGGCGGCACGCCGCCCGCGAGCACCGAAGATTCGCCCGAAGGCGCCGCCGCGGCGTCGCCCAAGGCGTCCTGAAGACGACGCCAGAGGCGTCCTGAGGAATAGGGGTCCGATGAAAAAGTTTTCCCTGCTGCTGCTCGCGGCCATGATGGTGCTCAGCGCCTGCAAGTCGAAGGACGACAAGAAAAAGGTCGAAAAGCCCGCCGAACTGGTGAAGCTCGAGAACCCGACCGTCCGTATCGACAAGGTGTGGGGCGCGAGTGTCGGCGGTGGCGGCAAGAAGCTGCGCCTCGGGCTCGGAATCGGCATCGGCGGCGGGCGGCTGTATGCCGCCGGACGCGATGGCGAAGTCGCGGCCTTCGATCTCAAGACCGGCAAGCAGGTCTGGCGCACCAAGACCAAGCTCGAGCTCACGGGCGGCACCGGCGTCGGCGCCGATCTCGTCGCGGTCGGAACCGGTGACGGCCAGGTGATCGCGTTCGCCGCGGACACTGGCGCGGAGCGCTGGCGCGCCGGGGTCAAGGGAGAAATCCTGTCCGCACCCGCCGTGGCGGAGAAGGAAGTCGTGGTGCGCACCGTGGACGGCAAGCTGCGCGGACTCGCCATCGAAGATGGCCACGAGGTGTGGATAGCCGAGCAGCAGATTCCGCGGCTCACGCTGCGCGGCCAGGCGACACCGGTGGTGACCCAGGACGTGGCCATTTCCGGGTTCGACAATGGCCGTGTGCTCGCGGTGAGCCTCACCGATGGGCAGACCGTGTGGGAGTCGCCCGTGTCGCCGCCTCATGGCCGCACCGAGCTCGAGCGTCTCAACGACATCGACGCCGCGGTGAAGGTGGCGGGCGAAGAGGTTTTCGTCGCGGGTTTCCAGGGCCGTGCCGCCATGCTGGCGCTCGAGTCCGGCCAGATCTGGTGGAC